>JGI24021J15306_10001899_pt1 | contig 21503 bp, 24 predicted proteins | sample Ectturendosymbi1_FD_15306 | JGI IMG/M metagenome (IMG submission 15306)
AAAACCATCAGTGAATACAAATTCGTTTGATGTTAAACCGAGCGTAAAGTCGAGCGATACCAGGCGGGTCTAAGTTTCTTAATTGTTAACTTGGGCGTGCCTCTGACATTTCCTGCCAAATTAACCAGTGCTCTCGCGGAATTGTCCTAAAATACGTACATTCCCGCAACGTGTACGTAACAAAATGCTGCCACCAGTGAGGTAGTGCCTAGCTTAAAAGGGTACTATCTCAGCTCGACTTCTCTAAGCGGCTGAAATAAAATTTGACGAGGTTCAGCTCATGCACCTAACAAATTGGCGCTACATTCGTTCAGCTTTTCCTTTTCAATGGAGGAGAGAGTGAAGCCACTCAAAAAGGTTTCGTGTCTTCACCTAATAATCTACCATACTTTGGGACATGCAAATTAGCACAGAAGATAGGAAAACCTAGAGAGAACAGAGTCTTGTATGTTGAAAACAGAATAAGAATAAGTGTTACTTACATTCGAATAAAAAAGTCACTAGAATAGACATCCATTAGTAAGGTTTATAATATTATGGAAACAAGTGGTAAGTTTATGAATTCTTATTTTATTCTTAAGATATTTGTAGGTATATAAATTAACAAGTAATGGTTAAAATGTTGACGGATACACATGAAAAGTGTTCTAAAGTTTTTTATAGCTTGCGTTTTGATTTGACTCAAGATCCTGAGATAGTTCTGAATGAACGATTAAAGACAATTGGTTTGGAATCTGAATATTTGAAGACAGATTTAGAACTATTTAAAGTTTTTCATCAAAAGCTATATCGAAATTTGGAAGAAAAATATCGACCGCTCTTAGACCCCGTGGTGCCAGCTCATTGTTCATGGCAAACAACCGTCATTTGGTTCTTGATAATATGTAGACCGACTGATGCTTCTACTTATGACTATACACAAAAAGCAATGTTAGCTCTTCGGACAAAAACAGAGGAGTAGCTTACCCTGTCAAAAGAACTTGAAGATTGTGAGGAAACTAGTAGATTGTCAGATGATAAAAAGTAAATATTTTTGTTTAGAAAAAATAGTGGTAAAAATAATTAAAACGTCAGTAAAAGCTACTGAGAACTGTGTAGAAAGTTTGATGGCTAAAGGCATAAACGCCGCCAGTATTGTTGTATTGACTCTGACTGTTGTTGTGAATACCGCCTATTTGCAAAGCTCTCAAGTAGACTGTGTTAGCAATGACGATGTACCGAACTCAAGCTCTGAAAATTGGTTTGAGAATCTTTTGGAATGTATTGATGTGACAGAAGGGGAACTAGATGCTATATTGACAGAGTTAGAAGAGGACAATTTGTTGGGTGATCAGATAGATTGCATTATGCAGGCTATTAAATCTATACATTTTGATTGGCCTCAATGTCCTATACTGAGATTGCAGAATCAATTGTAGGCCAAAGGTTTAAAGATAGATGTTTTAGAACAAAATCCTTCATTTTTTGAAGTATTCAAGCAGAAATTGTATAAAGAATTTCAGAGCTCATTTTTCTGGTATTGTCCACTTCTTCAGCATGTTACTATACGAAATTTTCAATGGCAAGTCATGTGGCTTTGGGAATTTCTTGTAAATACAACGATAGACGAGAACACTTATGAGTGGTTGCAAATATTAATCAATGTGTAAGCTGAATTAGTCATGAAAGGTGTAATAAAATAAATATTAATAGTAAAATCCTTTTGTATAGATCATTTGGGGGCCTATACCATCAAAATGACAGTAAAAGCCACTAAAAATTGTATAGAAAAGTTGATACTTGAAGGAGCAAGTGCTGCCGAGATTACAGAAATGACTTTATCTATTGTATTGACACCAGTGCCATTAACCAGTGACAAGGAGGATCAACCTTGTCAAGTTGTTGAGAATGACTCAGTTGACTCAAGCTTAAAGATGTTGTTTGAGACTTATTTGCAGGATGTTGGTTGTACTGAGGCTGAAGCCCAAGCAGTTGTGTCAGACCTTGAAAAAGAACGCTCATTGACTGGTGAATCAGCCCATGCTTTACAAGTAATTAGAAGTGTGAATTTTGCTTGGGACAAGTGCCCTGTTAAGGTGCTGGAAGATCATCTGTAGGAGAAGAATTTATAATTAGAACTTCTGGATGATAACCCAGTGTTGTTTTCAGTGTTCAAACGAAAATTGTATGGCAAATTTCGAGATTGTTTTCAAGCAAATCGACCACTGCTCGAACTTATAAATATTAAATTTTTTCGCTGGCAAGTAATTTGGTTTCGGGAATATTTAGTAAATATTCCTATAACAGCAGACACTTATGAACACATTTATACCCTGATAGATTTGTAAACACAACGCGGCTTAGGCTGGACTAGTATAAAACCTTGAATGTGTGCAGATCTCTAATTGATATAGTGAAAAAGGTATAAAATGTATATTGTTTGAACTTTAAGTAATGGTTTTTACTGTAAATAATTTGTGGTCACAATTGATTTGTGAATACATCTGTTACAGGGGAATGATAGTTAAACTAATGTTTTCGCCAATAGCTAAGTGCATAATGCGGTTTTCATATGCTACTATTCATGTACTGATATTTTTAGCAATATAGTTGACTTTGAGTATGTAGTCGATTATATTTTGTATATACGTCCGACAATTTTGAGCCACAACCCTAGAAGAATTAATAGGAATCTGCAGAAGATAGGATAGTAAAAAAATAACTAAAAATGCGCAAATAAATGTTTGCGATGCTATGATTAGTGTCATGATATCCGTATACGATTTTGGTAAAACATCATTTGCATCAGAAGGCAACATAATATGTAGTGATGTATTTTGTTTCAGAATCATAGATGAGTTAACATTTATAAGTGTTTGGAATTGGTGAAAACGACTACGCTAACTCAGAAGATCTTAGACATTGATCGACTTGATGGAAAATATAAAACGAAACAACATTTTTGTGATACCTATTGAAGATGAAAATCTTAGTAGAAGTGCTATTAATGTTTATGTATATCTATATTGTGTGGAGAAAGGATTGAGAGCTCCATCCCATATTGAATGCCTTCTCCTAGATCTCAAAAGAGACTTTCCTTTGCGTTATTATTTATACGCCATCTTGTTCAATTACCCTGTGGGAAAACAACTTCGAACACTTGCCCGACAGAACTGGCAGTTACTAAAATCTGAGGTTATATCAAGAGCCTTAGCACTGCCGGACGAAATGTATAATAAACCTGCGTTGATTTAAATCACATAAATGTATTATTCTTATGCTTCACTCTTATATTGTCAAATGCTGGGTTTTGATGGATGTGAATTTTAGTTCCGAAGCACTCCAATTAGTGTTTCCCTATCACTATATGCGTTTGTTTCTAATTATCAATTTGATTTGTGCCATTGACAACGCTCTCTTTTATATAACAAATCTCATGATGTTCACTTTTGCGTCTTGGGGAGATAAAAATTTTATTTTATGGCCACCCTAAATAATATCATTTTAATAATTTTGGATGAGAACGAGAGGATTGTTAAGAATCCAACGTAATGACTGATATTTTCGTCGTAATAGTGAAGGCAGTATCCCAAAATTTACTTTAGTATTTTGTGTTTCAGGTGAAATTATAAAGTAACTCAAAAGTAAAAATGGCTGCTTTTAATTTGGACAACATAATGGAAAAAAATGTGGATAAAACGGTGCTGGCCATCAGCCCTCGCATTGTAAATCAAGTCACAGCCGAGAAATTGGCTCATGAGGAGATGTTCAAAGTAGGGGCAAGGCCACCCCCAGCTAATGTCAAATATCAAGTTGTCTGGTTTCCCAAAAAGTTACAACATCATCCGATACGAACAAGCGTGGTGTATGAGTATGCGGCACCACCAGAAATTGAAGGTCAGCATCTGTAGAATGTCTTAGATTTAGAGGATTCCCTCAACAAATCAAATGGAAAACTTACTAGACATTCAAACCGTTAAAAAAGGGGTTGGGCTAATAAACCGTATCAGCACCGGCTTGATTCTCACTTGACCTGGTCGAGAGCTGTTTTCAGAGCTGCGTATGAGAATTCAAGTTTAAAGCTGTTTTAGAATAATCTAGTAACCTTCAACTGCCAAGCTTCCTTTTATGGAAAGTCTTCCAGTTGATAAGTTGAACACAATAATCTCAACAACGCCGGTCTCTTCTTCGAGATTGCGTCTGCGAGTTCTTCCATTGTTTCAGTGCTCCATTTCAAATTTCATTATATTTCTTTTAAGTTTGTGACTGATTAATTCTTTTCTTCTTTTCTTTTCTTTCTCAGGAAAGAAAAGCACAGGTATTTAGGTTATGTGTTGAAATTAATAGAATTATGAAAAGTGTTTAATAAAGTGCATGAAGCAAAGGTCGAAGCAAACCCGGGAAGCCAGTACATTTTCGTGATAATTTTAAAACATCGCTCATTCGACATGTCTACAAGAAAAGTGGAACTATTTTATTATCCAGTGTTCAAGGGTCTCAAAGTCCTTACGAACGAAGAACTTCAACGAAGGATTGTTATCTACTTTATACATCATCCAGAACTAAAGTCACAGACAAGTGAACCCTGGTACTGCTCTAAAGTGTCACCTGGTTTTAATCATGAAGCTGTGGAGTGCTATTTCATTGTATCACCTCAACCATTGAAAGAACAAGAAAGCTCAGATGGTACAGTTCGTCACTCAAGCATTGTACTGTACAATCTCCTCAAGAGGGGTACTCTTCTTTGTCAAACGTGGAAAATTTACCCAAAAGCTTTAAGTTGGTGTGAAGAAACTGATTGCATCTCACCATCTAGACTACACGTTATTGATTTATCCCCAATATTCTGGAGAATTATTTATTCACTTTTGTTCTACATCAGTATTGGTACAATTCAGATTTCATTTATTGTGCCCCTACCACGAGAAAATGTTTATAAAAATCCAAACCCGAGCTCTGGCAAACCTTGCTTCATACTTATAATGGGCTCGTTGTGCAAGAATGTGTGAAATTTTGTGTAAAAGTCACATAATGGTGACCAAAATCATACACGCAGTTGACAGAAGACTTATTGACGGATATTGTGAGTTTCATTTTTGCGTGTTGCTGATATCTTGTATGTGACTTTACAAGTGAGATCATATGCGTGGAAATTATACTCGTGTACAAAACAAACATGAAACCTTGTGGTTTTGATTCTGTCTACGCAGACAGACAGCCGTAGGCTGAATAGCAATAGCATGGTGAACATGTACACTTGAGTTATCAACAGTTGAACTCATATAATATCAAAGGTTTCCAGAGAGATTCGACGTCAAAAAAACTTTCAAGATTTCAGAAATCTTTTCATTGAAGAGTTTAGGGCCTGAAACATGAGTCTCAATAAGATTGTCAATTGGTCATTTCTAATTTAACCATAACATGAGACTGATCCCAAATTTCTGTAGGAGTGCGAGTTGGTTTCTATAAAAAGGTCTTCATCACACAAATTTGCTTTTCTAAATTCCGACAAGTTCCCATAGGAAAGCAAAAGTGTTCATCCTGTTTTAAGGAAAAGGGTCATGTATTTTGGATTCGTATCTTATCCAATTAAGGTCCCAACTACATGAAACCTATGTTATTTTAAGATTAAAAGAAATTGCTTTTGTTACCTTTACTCTTAAATCAAGATCTTCATCTAGATCAAAACTTTTAGAGATACAAGGAGAAAAATAACGTTTGTTTAATGTATTTTCAGTGATAAATGAGTAAACATTTATGTTAGAACTATTTAGCAATGTTTAAATTGTTATGCGTATATTTCATTTTGCATCTACAATTGGCAAAATCTGACAGTATGCATCCACAAAGAAATTGTAGTAATGAATTGGAACCTTTGCTTAATCTTGTTTCTGATCAAGGGAAGAAAGCTGTGTTACTACCAGAAGATCAGTTATCCTTGGAACACGAAACCTCTCACTTTGATGTAGAACCGTGTGATCTACATAAATACAGAGAAAATTTAGACGAACAAAACCACCATCATGGAAGAGTATTTGCAAAACGTTCATAAGTAACACCTTTCTATATTAATCCAGCATGTGGCTGTAACTTTGTAAAAAAACAAGAATGGCGTCCTGATAATTGGATGACACTAGTCGAACAAAATCAACAACAAAGTATTCAAGGTTATGAAATGACATATTTATTTTCGCTATGTAACCAACCATTTCATGTTTCACATATAAATCCATCTCGACAAGATACTCAAGTCGTGGATCTTATCATTTTATAGACATCCTTATGTTATTTCCCTATGTTTTAACATCCTTTTTTGAGAAGTACCAATGGATTTCATGGAACATTTTCTTTGATGACAGATCCTATCCTAGACAAGAGACTGATCCCTGTTACATATTACTAAAGGATATGCCAACTATCCGATCTATAGAAGTAAATCATAACATTGGTAGTGATGTAAATGGATCTACATTAGAAGAATGTAACTTTCAAAAGAAAGTACAAATCATCACTTTATCGGATTCTGAAGTTCAAATTCGAATCTCAGCTGGACCAGTTCAAGATTTTAGGCCAGATATACAGAATGAAAATCATTATCACGACCGCTTATATTTTCAATGGTATTGGAGTACACAAGGTAGATCACATAATTGGATAGTGATACACCTTAGACATGGTCATTTAAGAAAACGAGAGACTACTGTTTGGTGGATACTTGATAGAGCAAAGACCATTATAACTTATCATAAATCTTACTTTATGCCACCATCTTTATGACCGAAAAATTCTATAGTTTCATATTGGCATTCACATACACATTGTGAAAATAATCAATTGACATTACAAATATCAGAAGAACGTGACTTGGAAAGCACTGTCACTTTCGAACCAAAAACTTCTGCTCAATGTTGGCCTTATTATTTCAGTCCGGAACAATGTTCAGATTGCGAAAATCATACCTACTGCACACCCACTTTGGGCAGACTAGAAACAACGTTATTACTATCGTCTACAGACATTACGAATTGGGAAGACCGTTTACAATAGGAACCATTTTGTAAAGTGCATTTTCAAGGGTTAGAATCCAGACATGATATCTTTCGATATTATAAGAAACTTATTTAGGCGTGTCAAATTTCTGATTTTTTCAATATGAAATGGTTCTCTTTGCATTCAACACATCTAACTAATTGGAATACTACCCATACGTTGACACCGATCAATTCCTCCAACTTGGAAAGTCAAATGCAGCGGATATTGATGGAGTTTGATCGACAGTATAACTTCACTTTGGAGATGGTGAAGAACTATGAATATTATCAAATCCAAGTGCGACATTTTGACTTATTAATTTCTCGATCAGTGGACCAATTAGAATTAATCACTGACGAAAATGATCGCGCATGTTTATCTCAAACAATGATGGCATTAAGTGATAAGACTAGTACAGCTGAAAGAAATCAGTCATGGATAAAAACTATCATAAAACGCCATACTCAGACAATGAGAAATAATCTGGAACGATACTATGTTCTAAGAACTGTTCAACAATCCCTTTTGGCTTTGGACAAATACATAGGCCTGCATCAAGACATTATTTATCAACATCAGTTTCGTAATGGAAAAATCATCAGTTTTCCTAAATATAGGATTGTTGATCCTGTTACCACCACCAAGAAGTTATTAACCACAATACCAATCACTTCAACTACTACAAAGGAACAAACTANGGCTACTAGTTCAGAAGAAACAACAGAAGTTATGACAACTACAGTTTCAANCACCACTCAACCNGACATTGACTGGGAACAAGTAAATAAATTGGACAAACAGGAAGCTGAAAAAGNTACAGGACTTTCTATACCTATACTTTCAAGCATCCTTGATACTTTGATTACCATCNGCTCAACTATAGTCTATGGAGTTTTCCAGCTATGTATACCTTCTAATACTACTATAAACAGTAATGTCACTTCTGTAATTCCCTAAGTAACGTATTTTGTGTTAATGTTTATTTTGTAGATGCGCCCTTACTCATTTTTGTGATGTTTCAATCTTTGTTTGCATTTTAGAACCTATTCCAATAGAATTTATTGCAATTGGATATTAACCAAGTAGTGACATAATGAGTAAAACCGACAATGAAAAGAAAACTGTTCGATCGAAAATTTTCGGGAAGAAGGAAAAGAAACATCCACCCACTTTTGGTGAAATTAATCACGTGATAAAAGCACAGAAAAATAGTGCTACGAATATTCGAAAACTGGTACATAATGTACAAGATCATCAACAGAAAGCCGCTGTTGGCACTCATGACCTTTCATCAGAGGTAAGAAATCTTAAAAATATTGAAAAGAAACGACAAAAATTAACAAGTGAATATATAGAACATCAGAAATGTGATACTTCCTTACCACCTTTGAAAGCTCAACTAGTTCTGTAAGAAGCTTCATTACCCTCATATTCACAAGTGACTACCAATGAAGAAATGACTGAAAGACAATAGAATTCTCCCACGGCACCCTTGCATCCAGAGCTGACTGAAACAATTGAAAAAGCTATGCCTGTCAGTGATATATCTGAAAGTAGTGAACCCTCCACTGTGAAACCCTTGTATAAATCACGCATAGATCGCAAATATGATAGATTTGCACGACAATGGGGATTTGACGATAAAAAAAACAAAGAGGAAAACATCGATATCATCCAACAAAAAGTAACCGTTCTTGAAGAACGATTAAACGAATAAAGATTTCCTAGGGATGAAGAAGAGATTGAATTAGAAGCAGGAAAAAAATGTTAAAAGTCCTTCCTACTGTAATCACATCCTTAATGCCAATAAAAATAGAAAAGGACCCTCATCAGGAGAAACCGTCCTTTGAAGATCTTCCTTCAACTTCACAATCCTCCTACCAAACATATAATCCTGTGACTCCTACATCTAGTCTTGATCTTGAAACACTTTGGCAAAAAGCCGTTAAAAGATTTGGATTCTCAAGGCAGAAACCAGGAAATAATGAGAAACTTGCAAAACGCATTTGGGAAATCAATCAATCTCGATTGGACTAGTATCTCGAACAGCATGATGGCTTTATGATTCATGCCTATCGAAGTGAATTAGAAGTATTAAAAATGATTGGGAAAAATTTATTACACACCGAAACTACCTTGTTTGAAGAAATATCCCCCTATAAATAGTACGAAGGGAATGAATCTAAAGAAAAAATTTTGCCTTTCAAGGATGAAAATGGATTTTTTCAAAATGCAGAACTTTGGGGAATAAAACGGGATGACTCTCTACAGGAGAAAGAAGCTACATTGATTGTGGCAGAGAGAAATGCTCGAGAAAGACTCAATGATGTTTTTATACAAACAACCCGTGACTGCGAGAATCTTGAAAAATTTCATCATGATTTAGTGGAAATTGATAAGTTAAAATAGTATATGGACGAAGGTTCTTTACAACCATCCGAAATTTCCATGAACACCAGTCAAAAGAAAACTATTCCAAAGACTTTGGGTACACCCTTGTTAGAAGGTCACGAAATTGAATGGGCAAAGATCACTGAGGATACCTTGAAAGAATTCTCTCATTTATCAGACAGATTAAAAATGCAAGGTCTTATTCAGTTTATGGAAAAACATCCAATAGCTAGAGAAGAAGCATCAGCTCAACTTCATAGAAAGGCCAAAGATCCGACCTATGAAGCCTTAACAAACTTCTTTGACTGACTTAAAAACTCATACGACCTAACGGATCAATAAAAGTACAAAAAGTTAGAACACGCTATGTCTCAACAACAGTTTGACTGGAAACATAGCCCTGCTAATGATTTGAGGAGAGCCTTGCAACAAGCTCAATTATCTCTGGAAGAAATAAGTGAAAATAAATTTCTGGAAAGCTTGTTTCGAGAAGGAAGTCAATTTGGAACAGATCAATTTGGCAAAAATCAATCAGCACAATATGCTGACGCTGAGTTTGACATGAATCTAAATGAAAATCACAGATGGGATTATGACAGTAAAAGAGACGCTTATCTTAATGAAGATGATGTTGAGGAAACAAATAACATCCAGTCAGATTCTTCGGAAGAAGTTGCTGCCGAAGATCCCCTCTAATTAAGTTCTTTTTCAGATGAACGTTCGACGAGCCTAAAAGATCGTCGTAAATTTCATGAAGCAAATTGCGCAGACTCAAGCAATTACCAACTTCACATTGATTCTCAATGACTATAATGACCAAACTTTTCTTTAAGATATTGAATTTAATGAAAACCGGTTGACTATGATGCGTGAAGTAACAAATTTCTTCCTTGTTTTATGTTTTGTGATGGAACGTTTGGTATTCGGTTCTTTTGCAATATATACAGAGTGAGAAATGTATTCACATTTCACAAATATTATAAATAATGATTGTCATGTTATTTTCTTATGATTTCTATAGTTTAGAGTTTGCGATATTAAAGGTTAAAATTGAAATACCTGAAGTAGAATTGTTGACTTTGAGTTATATTGTTTGTATGAAAACCTTGTCATCATCTTTTATTTATAGATATTCATATAGACTTTGTAGAGTAAAACTAAAATGAACAAACATAAACGAAGCAAACTGCTACCCATGACCAAAATATGGAGACTAAAAGTAAAAAGAGTTCCATCCAGCTTCAAGAAGATACAAGAACGAATACCCTGTGAAACAACTAACAAACCAATGACTAATTTGTCAGTCAATACCCCACACCAAGTCGAGACTGCAAGTGAACATCTAGAAGAAACAATGAAGATAGAAGAGGTACCAGACACTTCTACACAACCTGCACCGTGTGTATCTCCAAAACCAGTTTCAACAATTGGTAAAAATGATGAGATTGTAACAACCGATGTTGAGTATCAAGAATTATGCTCCATGCAACAAGCATTCAAATCAATCAAAACCTGGAACTATTTACAACCAGGAAATGAGATAGAATGGTTAACTATCACTCAAGATTTTCTCAAAGGATTTCCAAATGTGCCTCCTAAACAGAAAATGCAATTGATTATTGCACTCATGAAATTTCATGTAGAAGCTAAAAAAATGGCTCTATTGAAGCTTCACAGAGCCATTGAAGAAGAAGATTGCGGCCCACTTGTACAATTCTTTCAGTGGATCACAGTAAATTATGAATTGTAAAAAGACAGAAAATGATATTGCTACAAAAAGCAATAGAAAATAAAAAACTTGATTGGAAAAGCAATCCAGCTGACGAAACAGAAGCGTAAATTCGAGAAGCCCAATTAACTGTTGGTGAAATAACTGAAAACCAATTCCTATCAAATCTGATGAAAGAGATTTTAAGAAACCATATGCCTAGTGGATATTATATGAAAATTGCTGGGATGATATTGCGGAGATGCTACAAAAAATACCAAAAATTTGGAAAGAATGTGGTTCTCATGAGGTCACATTCCAATATAGAAAACAAAGATTCATGAGATATAACTATGGCAAACATCATGGTCATCATGCACCAGTTAACAAGAAGAAAGTAAGATATCATGTGAGATTGTGTTACTGTTGTAGACAGAAAGGACATCTAGCAAAAGCTTGTATATGGAATAACCCAAGCAACTCAAATGAAGTATAAACAATGGCGAGTCTAGGTGACAACCAGGAGTAAATTATTAAAAAGCGTCCATAATCTGTGCTGACGACACATAAGAGATGAAAAAAGCTAAATGCGATCTCTAGAGGATTAGATTTCAATGTCCTTCTTTTAAAAAACAGAACTAAAAGTGTCTTCCTTGTAAATATTAAGAAGTTGCAAATAGAATAGCAATTGTGAAATGGAATAGTAAGTATTCGCTAAAACTAATCGATCAACCCCATGTAGAAAGATGTTCTTCAACATTTTAACAGCGATCACAATCTTATCTTGAAAAGTGATTTTCTTGATGTATATTTCTAGCAATATAATGGAAATATTGATTAAGTTGATAAGCTTTTAATAGGATTCAGTGATTTTCCTATAACAGTAGCAAGTGTTTATAAATTTGTTATCTATATTACAATTGATTTCTCTCATTAATTGTTAAAAAGTTGTTACCTTTACAATTATTTATCGTTACAGGACATTTTAAACCTAAGGTTAACGGTGAGCAAAAATGACTTCTGAAATTCAACAATTATTAGAAGCATTGATGGATTACAGTGTGNAAGAACAACTGAAATTTCTAGAAATTGTCCGCAGGATAAACAACATGGTGAAAGACGCATCCCAGAGAGAGAGGAAAATGCANCAAGNTAGAGATTCAAACAGCAATGAGCAAGAAACACCAAAACTGAGAACAAAGGGTTCCATCAGAAGAAAGAAAAACAGAAATATTCAATGTTATAACTGTAAAGAACGAGGACATGCAATGAAAATCTGTCCCTATTCACCTAGAGTAATAATGCGAGAACGTGGTGAACTAACCACGGAATTAAAAAATGCTCTTGCATCTAAATTTGGAGATAGTAGTTGTTCGAACTCTGTACGTCAATAATGTCGTAAATTAGATAGTGTTATTATGCGAAGGTGAAAGCAAAAGTTGGTGCCATGAATTGTTTCATTTTAAGTAAAAAATATTTGTTGTGACAATTGTTAAAGTAATTACTGTTATGTTATGAAAATTGTTTGTCGTTACAGGAAAACAATAACCATGAATAGTGTATACGAATTGGAACAATTAGTCTCCAATTATTCAGTAGATAACTCTGAAACATTCTCCACTCAAGAAACAGAAATTACAGTTGTAACACTGAAAGCTCATCCCGATGATCAAACCGTGATAATTGTTGGAACAAAGAATGGAAATCAAAATGCTTATCAGGATGAAAAACCCAATTGTTTAGAAAATATGAAATACGTTAATAAGGAAAAACCATATCATGATCTGTTACAAAACCAGAAAGAACCTACAGAACGTTCAATCCCGGAAGTAAAGAACCCATTAGATGAACAACCACATGGTCCATCAGAAGGATCGAATAAAAACCCTACCGTAGATCAAGACAATATCCGTGATGGATAGGATTTCCTACAAATGAACGTGAATCTTGTAAATCCGGAAGAATCCCTANAAAGTTCCTCAATTGAAAAAGTCCCAAAAAGTACAGGTAAACCATCAATGAAGGTAAGTAAGGANAACAAANGTGAGAAAAATGCAACCTCGAAGAAAGGTTGGCAAAATCCTGGTGAAACAGACAACCAAAAGTGGATTATAAAAACACNTTTTANCTTATTAACGAAAATTATACGTNATAAGGATATTGAAACATTGAACGATAATAGAACATCAATCTTTAAAGACTTCTTGTCATTTGTGGAACAAAAACGTCTGAGACAGATATATTATCGACTTCACCAAAATGAGATAAAAATGCGGGAGTTACAAAAGAAAGTTGATAACCTGTGCTCACTTTTAGATAAAAACTTGAAACTTTTATGTTCTGACATAACTACCCATATGAAGAAAGAGGCAAAACATAATCCTAACAAGCACAAAAAATAACCTTCAGGTGGTCCTAATATATCGTTTTGGGAAATTAGTTACTACATTCCCACTCATCTTGAACTTATGAAATCTTTCATGTTGATTTTGAATAAAAAACGTAATTTTCCCTTGTTTTCATATTAAAAGTGTAAATACTAATAATCAAATTCATAGATGTTGAATTCACAATATAAAGTCCGGATGAAAAATCCCATGGTAAACTCCTCTTGAAAACCCATAAAACCAAAAATTGTCAGCAGGTTACATTCGTTGACAATTACTTCTATCCGAAAAACTTGTATCGAAGACAGTAATATAAAGACTTTGTGATGCTATCTTTCATGATAACATCTTGTTTTATGATATGCTTTGAAACAGTTCTGTTCATCACTGACCATACCCAAAGCGACCATGCATTCGCAACGAATGCTGAACAGTGATTATATCCGGTATGATAACCCAAACTCTTACGATAATTAATTTGATTCATTGAAATATGGAACTAAACTCGAAAGACGAGATGAATGTCATTCACTACGTTGAATCCTTACCAATATTCANTATGGAAAACACCCTCGATGGGAAAGATTGGTTGATAAAAACGAAGTTAAACAAAAGGTTATTTTTACAAGTTCTCTTTGTCATCTTTTNAGCTGGATGAATCCTAAAAATTGATGATATCAGTCAACCAACATTGACTGTCATTTTGACAAACACTTGTTGTTTTACATCTCTGAAGATGTAGCTACAAGCAAAACTTACGGAGGCCACTGCATCCAGTTTGTAATTTGGAAATTTTTCAGAAAACTTCACTTTTGCACTCAAGAGATAGATGGTATAAAAATTTTATTAGCAAGATGCTATCCTTCAGTAAAATGAATGAGGAATCATCAATGAAAGAAGGTTCTTGCAAAGTCATCTTGAAAATCATGAAGTCTTTTAATCAATTTCTTTTATTTTCACACATGAATGCGAGTTCAACATGTTCTTCATGAAGGCAACATCAATTTCGGTACGAAGTTCAGGAAGAACCTTCACATGAATCTATATCATTGACGAAAATGAGCTCATGTTAAAAATCATTGAAGACAACAATATTATGAGAACAATATTACACGTATCAAAAGGGAACGTACCATCTGAACAATTTCGGAAGACAACTCAATCAAGAGGTTTGATCCGACCCATCTTCTGTATCTGGAGAAGAATAACAACATTATCATTTCTATTAGCGGAATATCTTCTGGGAAAAGATCAGCTAAATAACGTCTTTATCAATGAAAAACTTCCGATTTCTTTAGTATCTTCATTTACTTCATGTATTCAACCCTTCTAAAAAGACACCCGACGTCTTCAATTTAACAGAGTGGGAAGGAATGTTGAGTTTGCGTTGCATTCTCAACATGAAACGTCTTGTGACTCTGAAGATCGTCAATAATCTCATTGAACAGCAAAGACAAAGAAGAAGGATTAGAATGTCAATGTTAGAAGTTGCATCACCGAATGGATCGAATTCCAGGAGAACGAAGTTGGAATAATGTAACAACCATCGACACTTGTTTTACAAAGACATTGTATTGTGTATTTATTTGAACTGTTGTATACTTATACTCCACATGTATTGTAAGTCACATCTAGGAAGAGAGTAACCCACAACATTATAGAAATTATTTACAGTAATATCCCATGCGAAATTATCCGAAATATTCCCGATCTAAACGAATAACAATGATACGCACTGATGCATAACCTTGATTTCGGATTTGACGTGATCATGCGTCGAGAGCGTGACCACTAGTGTCGCTAATGGACCACGCACCGTACGATACGCAGTCACGTGAGATAGCGCGACGCATTGTGTTTTCCTCAGGCCCAGAAAATCTCACTTGAATCAGTCTTCTCCTGACCATCCTAGGAGCAGCAGCAAGATTCCCACTGGAGTCTTTTGAACAGTCTACAGGTAGTCTGATAGACTGAGACATATTGAATTTATGGCAGTATGGGCTACTCTCTTCCTAATTGAAAGAACTGAACTCGTATAAACCCCTGTTGTTTGAATAAACCCCTGTTGTTCGCAGTAACTTCTGTTACGTGCGTTAACCTATGTTATTAGTATAAACCCGTGTTACTCTTGAGTACCTTTCTGATGCATTTGAGATTAATAGCGCAGTGCTTAAAGTCACAACAATAAAACCATGAGTGAATACAAATACGTTTGATGAAAAACTGAGCGTAAAGTCGAGCGATACCAGGCGGGTCTAAGTTTCTTAATTGTTAATTTGGCGTGCCTTGGGCATTCCTATTAAATTAACCAGTGCTCTTGCGGAATTGTCTTAAAATACGTACATTCCCGCAACTTGTACATAACATACTCCAGGATGAAAATGTTGAAAACTCATACTTTTTTCAAATATGTCAATGTAATTCTGGTCCGTTTTGAAAATGCTGTTTTGCCCAATGGGCCATGTTGGAAAAAATACTTGCAAAACTTGTAAGCCGGATTTTACTTAAACGTTTGACTTGCTTTTACCAACGTCGATTTGCTGTTGTGCTACCAGAACATTTCCAAGATTGGAAATAATTTGCATAACTTTGATCTACGAGTAAGTTCACGTTACACGGAACAGTTTCACAATAAAAATCAAATTTATTTAATTGCGTTCCCGATAAATTTGACGGTGTGTGTTGAAGAATTTGGTACAGTCTACTCAGAACTGCAATACTGTATCACGCCAATGTATTAACGATGTTAGCTCTCAATTGGTTGCCGTTCACAAACTGAAAATTGGTCATTGCCGCAATCTTTTTATTGATTTAATTGAATACCTTGAATGTGGTGATATCACGTGCCATTTTTTTCCGAGCGTCAAAGCCATATCTTGTTCTGTAACTTTAAGAAAATTTTGCAATGTGTTATGCGCACAGCCAAATACGCTGAAGTCGAACCAACCTAAAAAATGTCATATTGACATATACGTAAAAACAAAAAACTGGAGCTCCACATGCAGTGAAGTGCTGACTGAATCCAGTGCAGCATTTATCCCAAGCATCCAACTCACTTTTACGCAGCTTTACTAGCAGCAGTAGCCTATATTTCCAAGCCCGAACTGCTTTAAGATTGTTGATGATGTTGGTTTTTCCGAACTAAAATGGAACCGATCGTTCAGGTCAAAAGCAACCTGAGCTAAATCTTTCCTAATACTGCTAGCTTACCGCAAAAAATAATCCAAAGTCAACACAAAACAGTGAGAAGAGCAGCTACTACGAATGTGTGTGGACGGAAAAGTTCTTGCAAACTTTTTCCTTTGGCCACCACTCACGCCAAAGTAGCGAATAACGGTAACAGTGAAGTGTGATAGCTCGCTACCTCATGCGTTATTTTTTTCAAAAAAGAGCGGCGCTACCCCTATCGCTCCTGGAAAATTGGCTGGTTACAGTAGCTCGCTATTTTAGTAGCTCACTACTGCCCACCTCTGGCAATGTGCAACTTTTTCCAAGAGTCTGAACCCTCAATATATTGAGAAAAGCGTTTCTGATATACTTTTCCATAACCGGATCCGGTTGAAAGCATTTTTTAGACATCCGTGTCCGGTGACAAGCGAAATTTCTGACCTCTGCAAAATTTCTGACCTGCTGTTGTTTTTCCTGGTACTTCGTTTTTTGATGCGTCTTGTGCAAATTAAAACATTTTGGTGAGACGTCAGGTGTCCACAACAAGCTATAGCACGGGAATAAGTTCCACCATTGAACATTTTCGGCCTTAGTCCTTGACCTCAATTATTTTTCCTTTTCTCACCCTAACCTATACCTAACACGACATAAGGGAGGTGTGGGACACATGGAACGGATTTTTTCAAACGGGCGTAGAACCTTGATTGTCTAGCAAAAGTTGCTTGAATTTCGCTCGGTTGAAGGTTTATGGAGAAAAATTGTTCTTTCCAAGTTTTAGAAAAATCAATGTATGTTTAGCATTGTTTTTTTTATGTTGAATAAATTTTCAATGTTGTTCCATAGGTCCCACCCCCATGGGACCCATGGAACATTTCCTTATTATAAACAATAAACAACTATCATCTTGGTGATGCTTGTCAAATTTTTTGGGTGTGTTCTTTCGTTGTTCAAAGTAAGTTTAATCAGAAAAAATTAGTTCGCATCGGCCTTTTTTTTCATTTTATATAAATATATAAAACTTTAACATACATACAGGAAAAATTTGAACTATTGACTGCTTTTGCCGATGCTATTTCGCATCGGCAAAAGCAAAATTACGTTTGAACAAAATTCTATCTGCATCATTAAAATTTTTTATAGTTGGTTGTAAGTCTTATTCATTGGGTAATCTAATAGGATAAACTCATAATTTTTATTAAAAGTTGTGTAAAAGCACAGCAATAACGAAATAAAAGTTTACAGTTTTTCAGCTATTCTACGTCGGAGCCAATGTGTAATATCAATATACGTAGGGAATATCTGTAGTGTTTACTCCAATTTCATCTAAATTTCAGATCATTCCCAGTGAAACGTTTAATAGATTGTACAAAGTTTTCACAATGTTGAAAAGAGTTTTAAATTATGAGGACCAAGGGCCAAGTTCGTATTAAGCTTGTTCATTCTGCCTCTCTGAGGATGAGTGCACTACTTCACTTTATAATTTCTCTCAGCTAATCCTGTACTGCTAATAGTTTCAGCTCCCATGATTTTTTGATGTTCTTATTTTTAGCTTTGACATATTGAAGTGCAAAGAGATACGCTTTCTTTTTGTTCGATGCGCATATTAATTTTGATGAGAAATCATATGGTCCTTTACAGTACATACCTCTTTTTTGGTAACCTAGACACCTGCACAAAGGATACTTTTTGTTAACGTAACTTTAAAACTAAAACCTCAAAAAATGAAAATTAGTTATCTAAAATATGACCACAGACTTCTTTTAAATCGTCTCCCATTTACTCTGTGTAAAAGTTTTAAATCGGTTGCAACGACAAAGAGTGGCCAGTGGAATATCTCTTATTTGCCACTTGTTTCAAGTTCAGTGTTTTTTTTACATCATGAAACGCTTTATTTCGCTTGTTCACAGTAAATAAAACTCTGTTGGTCTTTCTTTTTCGAAAGTCAGCATCATTTCGGAGCTGGGCATTAGCGAGCTACTAAAATAACGAGCTAATTTTCCAGGAGCGATAGCGGGAGCGCCGCTCTTCTTTGAAAAAAATAACGCATGCGGTAGTGAGCTATCACCATTTTATCCCTACCGCTATTCCCTACTTTGGCATGGGTGGTGGCCAAAGCAAAAAGTTCGCAAGAGCTCTTCCGTCAATACACGTTGATAGTAATTGCTCTTCTCGCTGTTTTGCGCTGATTTTGGATGATTTCTTTGTGGTAAGCTAACAGCATTAGGAAAGATTTAGCTCAGGTTGTTTTTGACTTGATCGATTGGTTCCACGTTAGTTTGGTAAAAAAATCAGCATCAGCGACAAACTTAAAGCCGTTGGGGCTTCGAAACAGAAGCATTGGCTACTGCTACCGGTAAAGCTGCGTATGACTGAATTGAATGCTAGGAAAAATATGGCACTGGGTTCAACATTTCGCTGTATGTGCAACTACGATTTTTGTTTTGAACTATATGTCAGTATGACAGTTTTTGTAGCTTGCTTCGACTTCAGGATATTTGGCTGTATGCATAACTTGAAGCAAAGTTATGAGTCTGTCTTGAAGACAGTGGCGTAGCCAAGGGGGAAGTGGAGACATCTGCCCCGGTGGCAACATTTTGAGGGCGTAAACTGAGGTTGGAATGTCAAGTAAAAATTACGAAATGTCAAATGTCAGCGGATGCTAGCAATTACGATTTACAAAATGTTGAATGCCAGCTGCTGATACCCAGTTGCAAAATATCATCAAGATCACCAAGGTTCGCAAAAGGACCAATTACGAACCTTGGTGATGTTTCAAGGCGTCGTTTGTGTCTTCAGCAACCAGCTCCCGCATGTGCTTTGACTGACGGTTGCATCACAATGCTTTCAGGTAGCCAGGCTTGCGAACTTTCCCACTTCGATCTCATTCTATAGTTGCGTCACAATGGACTGGAATCCAGCATTCACAGTACATGCAACTGCGCATGCTTTCAGAGCAGCGATAAACCTCAATAGTATGTTGTCACGACAATACATCTGATGTTTAGGAATATGTTTGATCTTTGATGGTTTGACAAACTTCATGTTGAAATGGATTTGATATGATTCTGAAAGTAATTCTGATGATTTTTATATGTGAGATGTTTAAATAAATCCTGACTACTTTTGCAAACTTCTAATTGCAAATGGGCAGCAGCGTTGGGTATATCAGTTATACTTGTGTACTGTTGCAACCTCTCCGGTGGTGTTGCGTTGATTGTGTGATTCACCGCGAACGGGATGTGCGTGAAGAATAACACCATTATGTATGTGGTGCGAACAAGCAAGAATAGAGTGATCTCGTCGGGTGATCTCTATCTGCGCACATGCCGCTCGGGATTTCCGATCGCAACAGTACTTTTCAGTTACTCTCAGGGACACGCGGAGAGCGGGAGCATTGCTTCCCCTGTTCTTTCAAAAGGAAGGCAACTGGGGGCTGAGCTAACTTTTCATCAGAGTATCATAGGGAATTTCATGGTATGATCTAGTTGAAACAAATTTATTGCAGCTATTCACGCACCCACAACATTCAGAATATTGTTTTACGTCCTCTGTTATCATTTTTTAGGTCAAAATTGTTGCAGAACAGAAACAAACATATTGGTGAAGAATTTTGTGTTTTTCGCAAATTTGTATTTCCCTCAATGCCTTTACTGACCTCTGCCCTACCACTGGTTCGGCTGCTACTTGTGTTTTACCTAATTCCACCTATAAACTGAGCATCTCCACAGACATGATTATCGAAATTCTGATCACAAAATTGCTAGCAAAATTTCTTATAGAGTCACTGGCGTTGGATATTTTCTAGGTCAAAACATGCGACACATTTAAATCTTATCAGGTTTTTGACAATATAATCGATACATTTTCAGCAGCAAAGGCAAGAAAACTGTCCTTGGAATGAGATAATTGCAATAAAACATCAGATTGCAGTTTTTTCGTTTATTTTATGCTGCCACGAAAGGGCTAGGAGTGCTTAAACTGAGTTTGTCCCCAGGAGCGGTAAACCTGAGGTACGCCACTGCTTGAAGTGTCGTTTGTTTCATGTCTGTTTTCTGTTGCTGCAACATGGTACTGTAGACAAAAATGCTGTTTGAAATCTACGTTGTCGTATTTAATTTCGTTCAAACCAGTACGAAAAACTTCTTGTGACTTACCTTTGCAATGAAATGCCGCTTTTCTGTGACATCGCACGCTCTTTTTCTTGCAGGCGTCACAGCCTTTCTTTCACATTGCAGTTAATTTGGGGAAACACTGTTTTTGTAAGCGTGGTCGCAGGGGTCTTCACTTGAGCTTCGTGACTCGGATTGTGCTAACAAAACTCAACATCTACATAATTCCCTTTTTTTGTAATCTGACGACTTTACATTGTTATTACTCCACCATAATAATAGCATTGTCCGTTTTCATTACCATTTGCATTTTTTTAGATGCTTATCAACGTTCACAAGCGCAGCAACAAAAATTTGCACCCGTGAAAAAACTAACTTTTCGCTGAACAACAAAAATGCACATCAGCGTTGAACAAAAATCGCCAGTTTGTCTACTAAGCGATGCCAATCGTGAGCATCATATTTTATGCGATTACAGACATCCACTGTTGCTTTTCAAGTAACATACATCATTGCTGTTGCACTACGTGTTTTGCCCAAATCGAAATTTTTTTTATACAATGTTACGATTCAACGGTCTCGCTGGGCTACCCTCCTGCTTGCAACGAAGCTATTATATACCTAAGCACCACGGAAAACGCTGTCCAAAAGAAACCAAGTTGAAAATGCATTTTTTACGGCTTGGCATTAACCCTTGAAGTCCCGAGCCCGCCAAAATTTTGGCGCAAG
>JGI24021J15306_10001900_pt1 | contig 21502 bp, 12 predicted proteins | sample Ectturendosymbi1_FD_15306 | JGI IMG/M metagenome (IMG submission 15306)
AAAACTCTCCATGCTTGAAAGATGCTCCAGAGGTCGTCGAACTGGTACTTTCAATTGTACTTTGAGTAACTGCTGGATACGTTTCGTTCTGATTTGGTCCACGACTCGTTATATTTGTTTCATGACTTGGTACGCTTGTTCCATTTGTTGTAAATCCATCGCTTATTGAGGTGGTATTTATGGTGCTTGCTGCCGTTAATACAAGAGTACCAGTGCTGGCAGTGGTTGTATTATCAGAAGCTCCAACGCAGTTAGTAATCAAGAATCCTGCACAAAAACGCAGTTTGTGTTTCAAACTTTATGATTGCTGATAAACGCGGTCATGCATCAAGGGTGACAAAAGCAAGGACAACTTAACATTTTTAACAATATTATACTCCTTTACTTTTTCGCTTTCATCAATGGAATGTTCATCAGCATTTAGACGAAGGACATTGAAACAATAATTTATTCGGCAATCGCAATTGCAATTCAAAAGACTGTTGTTTTTAGCAACAGTAAAATGTAAGTGTATAACGGCTCGAGAAAATGTGGCTCATTTTTCCACTGTTCCGTATTTATTGAAATTGTTATTTGTGAGTATATTCGAAAAGAGCATTTTTTATTATATCGTTTCGCACAGTGATGTACAATCTTTCCCACGTAACAACATAGAAACAAGAAAGCAGAAGGCAGACTGAGAAAAAAACACAGCCTTAAAAGTTATATTATACCACTGCGATAAAAACCGTATCTATAGTCTTTNACAGCAAACAGGGAATTATAGTGTTTGGTTATTTCATTGACATTCCATTCACTCTTTTTGTCAAATGTAGCTATTCGGACCAATCAGTGNATTTCGATGATTGCTGACCAGCACGCTGAAAGTCTAAAGNTTGGTTCCGTTGTGTTTTTTNAGCTGTTTGTCTCACNCACAAAAAGGCAAAATCAACAAAATGATTCTAATTTAAATTTATGGGAAGGTGTTGATTAAACTTGCAATTAAAGCATGTCATGCAAAACAAATTTTATCAACAGGTGCTTTTTGTTTTTTAACGCACTTTAAACCTTCTAAGGAAAGCATGATGATACGTTTTCTCAAATCAGGAACTTATTCTTTGTTTTCAGTGGTGCAGCATGTATAAATGATCACACGTATACAGTTAGTGCCCTTACCAACGACTTGTGCGCATAGACTATGGCATTGCGTATCTCGAAGTGCAAACAAAAGTGATACAATTTCAATTATGTGAAACAGCATGAAAACTGAGAGTCTTGCAAACTCGTTTAGTGGGCAACAACGTAAAGATAAATAATTTGAGGAAAAAACCTTTGGCGCTTAGAAAATCAACTTTGACAAACGCTTTTCTTGTCAACTTTGTGTTTGCAATAATTTAGGTGACGAAAGAAAAGGTTGCTTTTTGAAATGTCTGAGATTTTTACTTTTTTATCATCGGTTATTGCGTTATTTTTGCAAATGAAATACCCCAATCAAGTGAGTCTTCAGTAGAGCCATCAGAAAATATGCGTTTACGTTTGATGTGTATCTTCATTGTATGTAATTATTCAAAATTACTAGGAATGTGTTTCCAGTCGACTACAGAGCCTGAGTGCCAGCACGCAAATGATTTGAACTTGGGAAATTCTGCACGTTCGAAAGGTTTACAAGGCTGAATTAGGTTTAAAATATATTGCAGGGTTTTGCTGTTTCAAAATTCCGAAAATGCCAGGCAGGTTTCTTACAACTACATGACAATTTGAACCTTGACTTTATCTTCCACTTTTTAATATTTCAATTTGTTTAAAAATGGCAAGCATAAAGAAGTAATCAAGTTCCTTGTGATTGCGTATAGTATTTTATGGTAAACATTTCTACAGCCGGGTTTTACATTCAGCTGTTACAGTTACTCTGAAAATCATCCAAACAACTACAGTAGAAAAGTTTCAAATGCGGAGTTTAATAAACTCGTTACCTGCAGGGATTTATAATTCTGGTTAAAAGATCTCGTTTTAAAGAAATGAACGCAAAAATAAGGTAGGGGGTTTTGGAAGGACGAATAAATCAATTTGAATGGATTTTACAAGATTCCAAGCTTTATTTAGAACCTAAGTATTTATTCAGGGAAAGCGACAAATAAAACAACACGACTATTAATTTACGCGGTACAACCAATATCAAAAGCTAGTTATTTATGCGTCAAGCTTGCGTTGACGTTATTGACTGTGTTTTTCGAACCTTAATTGCATATTCCACTTAAAATAAATGTTTGTGCAATTTTTGTTTATTAAATTCCAAACAGTGTAAAAAAACGCTTACCTGCTATGAGACACAAAGCTGTTCTTGCCATTTTCGGTAGTAGTTCTGAGAATCCTTTTTAATCAACGGTATCTGTATTTTACGCTGACCCATTCACCAGGAAGAAAATATTTACAAATAAAGAAACGTATAGGTTTATAGGAAATACGCTTACAAATTCACAAGATTCCGTGTGCCCCGTATCACTGCCACTTTCATAACTTTGATAATTTTATCTGATGCTTTGATTTGAAAATATCACAGAACTGAACCAGCTTGCTTATGTCCTTCTTTTTTTGGAAAAGTACTTCGCAATACAGAATTAAATTGGACGTCTCCTCATAATTAACCTTGTATATAAAAGGAACGGAGCCAAAATTTTTATGATTTGATTTCGAGGGTTATTTAAGCTTTCTCAACACTTTTACGCAGCTGCAGTAAGTGATTCTTGCAGGTACGATAGCAAAAATTACATGACACTAAATAAAGGAGTTGCTACACATATTAAGTTTTACAAGACCCTTGCAAAAAATGAAATTCATGTATCAACCATGAGAAGTGCACACATTGCAAGATTTGGAACTTTTGGGACATCAAGACTTGTGGCTGCTGATAGCATACTCATAAAATAGTTGTTTTTCCATAAAAATTGTAAAGTCATAATTTTAGACATGGATCAAATTTGGCTAAAACCTCAATATTGCGACAAAACATCAATTCCACTTTTAGCTCCAATAGTGCGCTAAAAATATTTTATTAAATATATGTGGTTGAATTAATATTAAAATAACCACGCGTCGCTCAAAGAAAAGATTAAAAACGATCAAACTGAACACAACATTTTTTTAACGGGTGAACGCCTCGTAGAACACTCCCCGGGCTCATGTTTGTCAAGTTGCAAATGCCAAGCAAATTTCCAGTCTTTTGACAAACAAGAGCTAGAAAAAATTTTTACATTGCATCGTCTAACTGTTCTTTTATCGGAAAGGTTTGTCTTTTTAAGTCCATGTCTTCTAAACTTAGTATCACTGGCCAACACATAACACTACCACTTTAAGAATATTTAAAGTATTTCTGACTAATAGGCACATCATCCACTTATATGGATGACGTATAAAGCTAATCTGACTAACACCTTGTAACTGTTTCTATAGTTTTCATCACTATTGATGTTAGGCAATCATTTGCAACATATTGTAAGGCGAAAACGTCCGAACGGCTTCTAACACTAAAAGTGACAAAATCTAATTTTTCTTCGTTTATGCGCTTCCAGCGATTCAAAAGATAGGAGTTGCCAAACATCCTTACAAGGTTTGGATGTTGTCAAAAATGCTTGTAGATCTGAAAGTTTTCGCACACTGAAAAAACTGCAAATTTTAAGGCCTAATATCCTCTAAACTATAAGCGTCTTTATTCTTAAAGTCACTTAAAGTTGATGAAAAATAGTATTACCTTGTTTAGAAACAATGTGAAAAATACTTGGTCTCTGCAAGCAACCTTTCCATAATATGTTTTGACAAAATAGCCGAGTTTTCGTAAATGGTTTAACGCGAGCTATTTTAGATGATTTTATTCTATCAACAAAATCTACTCATTGGTTACATTTCTAAAAATATTTTTTCACTCCAGTTTGCTTTGCAGTTTGTTCTCAACCAGCAAGATATCAAGGTTTCCAAGGCAATTTCCTGAAAAATTTTTTGTTAGGCCCTTACATTCACATTTCCCTGAAAACTTTTTGCAGTTTTATACATGAAAAAAGGAAACAGAATAAAACCCAAAGCTGAAGAGAGGTTGTGAAAGTACACCATGTTTGCCCATTGCCCCGTTAGAAACATATCTTATCCCGCACTGTCTCTAGCTTCCTAACATTGATAGATACCAGGATCGAGGTCAAGCAGAAACCTATTTCGAGATGTCGCAATCCAAAACCTTTGACTGAGGCGGTTGTTTTGATGCTTTGGCTAGCAACCGATTTTCCTGTTGTATATCAGCAATGTGTTTAAAAACTAGAAGTTTCTGAATAATTGTTATACATTTCGTAGAAATGAACAGAGACTTCCAGCTCTTCAAAACGTATCAAACAGTTTCTTGTTAACAGAAAGCTTCTTTCTGCCAAACGTTTACTTACATTGTAGTTTTTTGTTTCAAATTTTTCCAGGAAAGTTAAGATTAAGAAAAACTAATTGTCCAAACGGAGAATCCATAGACATTTTTACGAAAAAGCATGACATGAAAGTTACAAAACACATTAGAAAATTAAGTATTAACTTCATTAGACTTTGCGATACAGGTACATTTGCTATTAATGTGTTTTAAGTAGGCACGTGTAAGTGGCGTAGACTTACCGAAAAACAAGGTTAGCTTGCATATCATGACTACGCAAAAACCAAAATCAAATGCGATGAATAGGCGGGAAATGTCTCTGAATTTCAACTAAAACAGTTTATTTTCCCTTTATCTCATTGAATAAAACGTGCCACTGGCAGCGCATCTCTTTCTTGTCTAACCCATTTTTTTTCAAATTCACGTTTTGGTTTCATTCTGAATTGGATGCTCCACCGCATGCTCAACATGTCAAAAGACTTTCATATCAAAACCTAAACTCTGTGTTACTGTTGATACTTGGTAATCCAACTCATAAATAGCATTTTTGTTGACATATGAAACAAATTTGAGACAACAGCCTAAACTCCAAATCAAACTATCATCCAACTTCATTGGATTGCAATTTGAAGGTTTGAAAAAATGAACTAATCTACTAGACTTTATAATTCTGATCACGAAATTCAAGTTAAATCACTGATACAATATTCCTGCTCCCGATCCGGTGGCGAAGTCAGTGGACGTTGCTGTTGAGCAGAGATTTTCAAATGAAACCTTGAAACACTTTTTTGTCTTGAGTGAAACCGCCCCTCCAACCGTGATATCCGGGAAACCAAACATACATCATGGCAGTAAATAACAGATATCGCAATTGGTGTTCTCTATTTACAGACGGGCAGTTGCCTTGATTGCACTGTGTCATATTTTATATGCTTTGTGACGTCAGGCATGCGTTAGGTACTGGTTTCCAAACGGTAACAAGCGACCTCGCAGAGCTTCAACAACAATCTGTTATTGCTAGGTCATAGGCTGCTTCTTTGAGTAAACACATAATCCCACAGATGTTAGCTCCAGATCAAACTTTCAAACTTTTGCGGTTGGGTCATCGGAATGTGAGCAAGTTTAAGACACGAGGTCACATTTTTGTGTGTGCGTTAGCACCTGATAGAAAAAAGATTTCCTTGACGTAAAAAAGACTTGAAATTGTTTTCGATTCAAACAGTTTTGGATACTCTGAAGGAAAATTAAAAATATCGTAGCTTCTCAAAATGTCTCTTTGTACCCCAGAGAGATTCTTAAAAGAAATCAATGTCCGCCACCAAAACTGGCCAGCTGTAACTGCTATCAATCCGGCAAGCCACACGTCGAAAACTAGACTTTATCAAAGCATAACCACAACATTTCCCCTGGAAGTTACATATCTTGTCGGTTTGTTTTACGTACCGATATTTAGACGTTTGGTTCCTCAACGAAGACGAATTAGCTTGAATTGTTTTCGAATAAGCTCCAATGTTGCAACATTTTCTTGGATTGTGAACAGGAGGAAAACCTATTCATTCGCAGCTTGTGGTTCATTTGCATCACTTATTTCTAATTATGATGCGTTTGAAAAGAGTTGCATTTATGTAGAATCCATAATACCATCAAACATCACATCACCTGACGTTTGAAATGTCGTTGCGCGACACTAAATACTTTTCTGCTACTGTACTTCCATAATTTCTTAGTTTGCTTTAGTATTTCACTTAAAAAAACTTTTTCTGTAGTTTTCTGTTGCGCCTTATATGCACTCAAAGTTTTTTGCGAACTAAGCGCTTTGACAAATATGTTTAAGGTCTTTGGATCTTAGAAATTAGATTTCCAAAGAAAGTGCTTCACCTAACAAATGCTCAGCACTGCTTTCCTCAAAACATTACTACAAGCAGATTTATGACAGAAATACTGTAGCCCTTATGCCACTCGAACATCAATTTCCATTTTTTCACTCTCTCTTCAGAACCCGTATTACAGAACAGGGACTAAAGCTTGCAGTAAAAAGGTAGACCATCAGTAAAGCACGGAAATCCTGCAATAACAACATATTGAACCACTTGCCTACAAAATAATTTTTAAGTGTGGAAGGTCAGAAATCGCTCAACAGGATAACAATTCGTTTGAAACAACGCAAAAGTTTCAGCATGTGAAAATTTAACAATCATTCAAATCTTTAAACAAAGCCGTAAAATTTTTCGTTTAAAGTTCTGATCCAAAAAATTATTGTGTATCAAAATTCCAAAGTCAGCCGTCAGAACACCAAAAACGATTTAGCTACATATCGATGAAAAATGATATCGGTACTTCCCTATCTACAAAGCATTCGTTTCGCTGTAAATATAAACTCAGCCAAACACAAAAAATTACGCGGAGTATGGGATGTTGAATATTTGCGTTTTTGAAATGTCACTTCGAGCCAGCCATTTGCATCCTCTTAAAGTTGTAAAATTGGGTTTATACTGTAGCAGGAAAATTGTAAAATTAGGTTTGAATCCTAAACATAAATGAAGCGTTTGATTTATATGAAACGAATCTGACTAAATAGAACATATCTACTTTTTCATCACTCACCATGACACCAGTGGCGTACGCAGAAAATTCCTGAGGGGGGNNCAAGTTTCGTCACAATCGTGTGACGTCACAAATCAACTTTAGGACGACCATTCTAGGGGGTCCGGGGGCATGCCCCCGNGAAAATTTTGCAAAATTACACCAAAAAATAAGCAAATTACACCTAAAAATACGCATTTGCACCTAAAAATACGCATACTGTTTACAAATTTTATTATTTTTAGGGTCTGAGGTAGGGGCTATGGCACAGTACCCCCCTCCGTACGCTAGTGCATGACACATAAAAGTCAGCTTGGCATCATCTATCATGAAGCGTCAACCATGTTTAATGGAAGCAGCACAACTTCAGCTTAGAGCTGTTTAACAGGAATGTGGTCCCACTCACTTGATTTCTTGGTAAAAGTTAACAATGGACAATTGCGGCATCATTCCCTTGCCTACTCTAGCCGTCAACAAACCAGATTTTGAGGTGCTCTGAAAATTCATACGTTGCCACGAAATTCTTTCTCATAAGCCTGAACTAGATCAAAACATCATGACTTAAACTTGTGTTTGCTTTCTTGCAAATGCAACCCTAAAGTGAAAGCAAGATTTCTCTGCTATTTGAAAACAGCAGGAAAATCTAATTGCATTCGTGCCTTTTGCAAATAACAAAGAAGCAACATAAGAAAGGAATGGCGCGGCGTCTGGTGTATGAACAGGCCCACTTACTTACAACTGGAAAGGAACTTTGTGCTTTCTTCGGCTTGCTGATGCGTTTGATTGTCAGTGTCTGGGTGTAAGTTCTTTAACATCGCAGACACTGCAGATCAAACCTCCACAACGTTTTTGGTTGGTTATGACTCAAGAAGCCTAGAACATAACTACATCTCAAAAAATGAGACGTGGGCGTATTTTCAAGGCATATGGCAAACAGGAACACGAAAAGCAGTGCCTTGAAAGAAATCACGTAGCACATTGCCATAAACAACCGTTTCAACGATTAAGAGTTTGTGAAAGTCGACTTACACATGTTCGGATTAATATCGCCTAATCTCCAATGGTATACAGCAAGCATACGTACAGTAAGCATTATCTTCAATGAAATAAGTATAAGCGTTATCTGTTATAAGAGTTGTTATTTTGGTGTGTGCGCTCAACACATTTAATCTCCCAAGCTCAATAGTCGCTTCAGGAACAACGCTGATCGCTGGAACTGTTTGAAGTCGCATATAAGTGGACTCGATTTGGCGATCAAATCTGTACGGATCAGACTCAATGCATGTTCATGAACAGGCTCATTAACAGACTTGGAAGATACATAAGCCCCAGACCAGGAAGAACATGAGCCCAGAAAACAACATCCTAAACATATTTTTGCTTCTGGTGAGCTATAACTTTAAGTGCCGCTGCTGATTTAAAAAAAGTTTGGTTGAATTAAACGCTTGGTTGAATTAAATTTGTTTCTGTTTTAAGAACGCCAAGTTGCGATAGTAATGTTTTTCAACGCCACTGCTTAGCAACTTCCTCAGCTATATGTGTGCAGCGCTGCCGGTGCGTTGTACGATCTAACAGTACGAAAACAGTCTTCGAATTTTGATGAAAATGAAGTAAGTTATTTTTCGAAGCGTTGATTTATTGTGTTAGCCGATTTGAGCAAACAACACAAACACCAGTTCGCAAGATCACTCAAATACCTTTTGTCGATCTAACAGTAAATACCTTGTGCTTTCGTCACTTCATTAAAACAGCACATATACTTTGACTCATCTTTTCTGCGCAAAACTTGCAACATGGTCGTGATGAAGGGAAATTTGTAACATGAAAACCATGCTGCGTAACATCGTTTAGAAGCTCTCTGGGCAAACCTTCGGTGTCATTTATGCCTGGACAGCACACCGGCAACAGTTTAAAGCTTCGAATGAAAGTTCGGCCATTATGAAGCGCTAACATGTCTAACCAGAACTTACGTCCGTCGTTCTAGTACCAGTAAATGGGTCATGAAACACAATACAAGTAACTTTTACTACAAGATGGTCCTCTTCTTTCCGGAAAAACACCTTTGTTGTGTTCACTGTAAAAATAATCAACCAGCTTATTTCTTAAGTCGATGTTTGTAAGAGCTTTCATTTGCCAGGAGTATCTGGCTGTTAAAATTTACCGTTAACTGCGGTAGCTTTCCCAAAACGTTATTTAGTTGTTTACTCAATACACGTAATTCTGAACTCAAATTAATTTCAGGAATTGCTCATATTCTTAAGCCATAGACCAGGGGTGGCCAAACTGCGGATCGCAAGCCGCATGCGTCATACATAGAGCAGGTTTGGCCACCCCTGGCATAGACTACATGAAGCTAATGTTGCAGTTTTTGCAAAAGCTTAAAAACAAAGATTCACAAAAGCCAACTGGCTAGCAACACTGAAATGCGAGGCTAACTGTATGTACCGACCACTATAAGTCCTGAGCATATTGGCAGTCCCAGGGAGAACAATCCATGAACCTAGCAAAAACCCAATGTATTACCCCTTTTGGGATTTTTCATCTAGAATCTAGTCCGATTTTTGTCCGAAATATAACCTTTTAAATATGCTGGTTATTGTAACGTTTTGATGTGAAACAATCATTTTTTTTATTTAATATTTTTATTATAAATATGACAGTTTTTGCAAAGCCAAAATTTTATGAATTCTGTTTGTTTCTCCCAAGGCAGATAGGTTTCAGAGTGAAGCATGGCGATCCGGTATATAGTTACCTAAAATTACAACTTATCTTGGGATGCAATCGTGATGTTGTGCACAAAGTTAACACATCCTAAATGAGGGAGTGACTTTGGTTCAAATGTCCAAAATAAATCATTTGGAGCTACAGTAGCCGAGCAGAAATATGGCATAATTCTAAACACCAACTGCTCCTGTGGTCAATTTCGTTCGCCATTCCCGCAATTCTTATGCAGAAGTGCTCACTCGAAAGTGTACGCGCGCACTATTTCAAGGTGGAGCCGAGATACCTGCGGTCGGCTGAAAGAAGTGAACAAGAATCGAAAGCTAAGGCTCGAGTCAGTGTCTTAACACCAACAGCAGCGCCGGAACGCCGCTTAGAAAGAAAAAAGAAAGGTTTCGTTACACGCGTTTTGTACCGTGGAGTGTCACGAGCGGTCTACGGCGCACCTCTCCCCTTACTGTGCGCCATGGGCCACGTGCCTACTTTCGCAAACCAATGAAAGCACGGCGCTTGAAGCATTTCACTTTAATTCATCCATTGCGGAGAACGAGGCGGCTGGACAGGCCGCAAGTTCCGTTTTTCAAGTCTTCGATGTGGCCTAACCGGGATTCGAAATTACTCCCCAAGAGTCTGTGGCACCCGCTATCCCTGAACTCGCAGCGAGAGGGTGACAAAGGTAAACATTCAACTAACTTTAGAGAAGAACCTTACAGAAAAATTTAGAAAAAGCAGAAGTTAATTTTGAAAAAATCCGTCGGGATTTTCCAGAATCTCTCTTCACTCTAAACAGGTATATACTAAAAAAATTGACAGAGCAGTTTCACTATTCTTTTTGGGCGGACCGCGTTCCGTTTGTAGTTAAGATTGCCATTTCGCTTTACAGGCTACTTCTCGTAAACCCAACGGCAAGTGTATCTTCAGTCCGTTCTCTGGACTCGAGTGTGTTAAAGGCATTTAATGGTATGACCGACCTTCTAAAGTGTGGCAACAAATAATCGTAATATTGATGACAATAGCACTTCAAAGGAATTTTATTTCAAGGCTGCAAAGACTAGATTATATAGCAACCTAACAAATTTTAGGGACGTAACTTCTTTAATATTTCTGAGTTACTATCTGCTCAAAAAGGCAAAGAATCGCTGCAACCGACTAGCAGTTATTTGGGTAACGCTCCATCTGTCAACAACAGGTGTTAATCTGCAAAACCAAGCCTGCTTGACTCAGTTCCAACAAGTTGTAGTTAACTAAATGTTTTCTGTGTTGTGAACACTTCGCTGTAAATTTATGTACAGCAGAGTAACAGTTGCAAACTTTGTGCCTTTATGGCAATTGTAAAGCTTCAACGGAGTTTCTGTAACTGCCATTTCAGTTATAATTTGCAACTAACTGACAGTTGCAAATTTCTTGAACAACCAGATTTCGTCTTCTGTTTAGTATATTGACTTATGCAAACAATAGGGCTGACTGAATATGTGACCCATGAGGTCTTTTGCCAACCGTTTGTGTCTCAATACTTTACATCAACAGAATTCGCAATTCGTTTTCATGTGTTTATCTCACTTGATTTTTAGCAATTTTCAAGTTTTTTTGACCTTTAGGCATTTTGTTCCTTTCCTTTGATAGCATTTTTGCTATTCGTGGATTGAGTCCCAAAAATCCATGAACAAACATATGTATTACCTACATTTGTGGATGTTGTTATCGCCTGATGTAGCAAGATTTTTTAATGCTATTGGAACTTCGTCTTGGAGCAACGTTTTGTGCGATTGGCAGCATGTGTTTTTGCGCTGAAATAATGCGTATTGAGAAACGTTGTGCACCATAATAAAAACATGCAAAATTAATGTTTTGCGTCATGCGGATTCTTTCAAACTGACAGACTCCAGCACATGTTGAAAGCATCCAAGAAACCTAGGCTGTCGACGGGCGTGAATTGAAGATCCATTTTTGACTCAGCTTCGGACGTTGCGATGAGAATGTGTACATGAATGTCGACATACGCATGCGGAACTTTGCTGGATGATTCATGTAATCGCAAAAAATTGCAATTAGTTTCCATCTTCGGTTGTTGCAGGTCCATAAGGATTTGTGCATGGCAAAGAAAGTGAAAACTCAGCTAAAATGAAAATCTGCCCAGGATCCTTAAACCGTTTCATACCCAAGCAGATTGTGTATATATTTTCAGCAATTTTGTAGCAAGCTACCGAAAAAATTCCTGATCGTCTGCGTCCGATACGTGGGTGAAGCAAGTTTCCAAGAAGTCCTGTTGAAACAGTCGAAACGTTGATTCCCCAAAAACGCGTGGGTCCAGCTTAACCGCCTCCGCACCGGTGTCGGACATTTCCGCTCCTGCTTACACAAATTGGACATGGCCCCTTCTGCGGCTTGTGAGTGTGGCGCAGAACAGACCTATGATCGTTCTCCAATCTCCAATCCATCGACATCCCCTTGTAGCGCATGGTCGGGCATTGTCGGACGGTTCTGGATGATGAGACAATCGAACGGCTGCTCAGCACCTGCTCCGAGACCCAGCAGTGGATAAGAACTTGCTCAAACGATAAGGAGGTGTTGCTAACTGGTATAAACTGTATGTATACCAATTTTTAAAATTTTTGTTATTTTCAAAGTTGCTTGGTATATAGTTTTGATTTGGTAATGTGAACAATTTCATATATATTTGATATAATTTTGGTGGGTTTAGTTGAGACTTTAAACCAAATTGTTTGTTATATTGCGAAACTTAAACAAAGAAATCGTAGTGGTATTAAAGCTACATAAAAAAATTGTGATTTTTCTTAACATGTGAGTAACCATGCACTTTGGTCAAGCGAAGAACGAGACTGGAAAAAACTTGATAAATTCTGAAAAAAAATGAAATTAACTCTAAGTACGCATTTTAAGTCAGCCAACGGCATCCAAAAGTGGGAAAACTGCGAATGAAGAAGTTGACACTGATCTGTGCCGGAAAACATACGAAAATGGAAGCCTCTGACTCATTACCAGGTTCTCAAACTTACCAGCAGTTTCTCAAAGAAACGTGCTTGGAAGCAAATACATTATTGCTGTAACCAGTTTTGTAATGATAGTTTATGACAAGTTACCAAAAACCGAACCGACGACATAAGCCCAGTTCTGCTGCACTAGTTCGTCTACAATGAAACGAAAATTGTTAAGGTCCTGAGTGCTCGTTGAAACAGTCTTACATAGGTGGAGAGAAGTCCCAAAATTCTGTTTGTGGATCAAACACCAGCAAAGGTCACCGTGTGTACTACTGAACTCCATTCATTTTCACACCCACTTTTCCTCTTAGGAGGCTCATTGGAGCAGCATCCCAGTGAGGACTCGAAATCCCTCACGGTTTTCAGCATGCCCGTAACTAGGGGGGGGTGAAAGGGGTAGTAGCCTCCTGCAAATTTTTTCTTCCCCTCTGGAAAAATGTGTTGAACATAGTTTAAAACTATTGGACATAGTTTACAAATTTTGGGCCTCTCTCAGAAAATTCTTCCCCCCACCTGGTGTCCCAAGCTGGTTACCGGCTTGGTTTTCGGTAATCCCAGATAGCTTTGCTAGCTTCACAACAAGATGGGACGAAGCCAGGTCGGAAATGTGACCGTGCACTTGGTCCTTAGACGACCACTGAGCTGCTTTCCCTTTGGTGGAGTCAATAGGCCTGCCTCGCCAATCTTCCCTGGGAAACGCTGGACACATGGCTGAATCAACGTATCATGAGATCTCTCTATTCAAAACTTTCGCATGTGTTTTCAACATGCTTGTAGCTGCGTTTCAGACGCATTTGTCGTTGCTGCGTAAAGAGACAGATGTGTTTTGTTATAGGTCAAATATCAAATCAAAACCGTGTTTCGCACTTAAATCAACGTGTTCCGCAATGCAAAAAATGCCACTGTTACTAAATCCATATAAGTTTATGCTTTCGCTAAGTACAAATTCTGTTTGGAGGTTTTGTCTCATTTTTGCCAGTAGTAGTAGTTTATTGGTGATAAGGGCATAATATATTTACGTTTCGAACATAAATTGACAATTTCCTTGAACAAAATATGAAAGTTGTCAGGTTGCGATACTGTCAAAGTAAAACGCCCTGTCCAGTCAGGAAAACGCCTGAAATAGGATAAAAGGCTGATACTATTAGTTAGGCAGAAAAACACACTGCGATTCAAAACATGCACAGGAAAAAGAAAGAAAATAAAAGTGGTGAGTTGCAATTTGTAAAGCGGTTGATTTTTACAAACATGTAGCCAAAACCGCAAAAAACACCCGTTACATGTCTATTACAAACAATGAAGTAACACGTGCATGGAACAAATCCGTTGTCCGTTGAAGCAAAGGTGACAAAAAAGTGTAATCGCGTTCGAAAGCAAGACGGTCGAAAACATCTGTTTAGATCAGAATCAAGCTCATCATGGTTGCCTTGCAAACACACACATGTTTGATGGTGCACACAGTAGTATTCCAAGCAAACGAAAGTTACAGCTGATCTTTACTGGATTGCCAAGACACATCTCAAACATAAACAAGATCAGTTTACACGAAATCTGTGTACGTTAGTTTTGATTCTCGCCACACTTTTGAACTTGTAAGCAAGAGACGTGCATTAAAATACTTAATCAATTAGGAAAAATCTATTTTCAAATTGTTTGAGCTTACGCCATATGCACCAACTTCATGATGGCTCAAAAAACTTACAGCATTTTACATTTTATCGTTTAGTTTAATGCAGCATTTTGATAGCAAACAAAAACAACGAAGTCATCAGCCAGAAATCCTCATGTTTGGAGATCGATCCAAAGGTTGTTGCTTCAGGAACAGTTTCAGCCATTGTTGTGTTTCCTATGTTGCTGCTTTCCGTTGTGTCGGTCGGCGTATTTACGGGTGTTGAATAATCAAAGACAGTTGATGCAGTGGAAGTTACATCAGCAGTATTCTGAGCAACAGCAACTCTGGCCCAGTTGATGATAAAGAACCCTGCACAAATTTTTTTACACATGCCAGCAACTTGGGCTACATGTAGTTATCAACATGTTTACACCCAAAGGTAACTCAAGCACATGCCATATTGGAAAAAGAAGCATTTTTTCGGAATATGACAGCGGTGTTCAATTATTAGATGCAGTAAACCAGGAAGAAGGCCAGAAAATGCCGTAAACATATTTTGCTCTAATGTGAAATTGCTTTGATCGTAAGTAGTTAAACTATCACCAGCTTTTGAAGATTAGTTTGAAACAATTTCGAAAAAAGTCTATTTGTTCTTTTATTGTACGCTTCTTAGATTGGCGTATTCAGAGATGGCAAGAAAGCCTTGACCCAGTAGCGGTTCTAAAGGGGGGGCTGGGTGGGCCATGGCCCACCTAGATTTTTGGCTGGCCTCCTGCTTGGCTCCCCAGTTTTGTGCTTAATTTCACGTTCAAGTTCATTTGATTGACATATACAGCAAATGACTATCAACCAGCAACATTTTAAACGATTTGAAGATTTTCTTGCGACGGTTCAGACGATATTCACAAGCCTATGTTGGGTTTGATAGGTTTAATCACAGCAAATCAATCTTCATTAAAACGGAAATTCACCATACAGTTGAGACACTTTTGTTGGCCCCCTACGAGTGGCCCCCCAGTTTTTTCATTCTAGAATCGCCCCTGCCATGACCCCTTAAATTTCTAGCATATTTTGTCGTTTTGAGCTTTCGGAGGCGGTGTCCCAAACAAAATACTGTTGCTCGCTAGTCAAAATATTTGGCCCCTTCCAAATTTTTGGGCTGGCTACGATTCTGGCTTCTCATGCATTGGTTTACATTTGATGTCCGCTACGGTTGGTGCCTTCGAGAAGCGAGATTTTCTCCTCTTAATTTGAATAAGTTTCTCTTGACCTGTCCATTTAACAGAAATTGTTTTGTTCATTACACTAATTTGTAAGAATAAGATTTAACGTTTTTTACGCTATACAGTAGAACTTGTCTAATTCGTCATCGTTTAATTCGTTAATTCGCTTAATTCGTCACTTTTTGTCGGTCCCGGCAGAATCCCTATGTTTTGTGCACATTTGTGTTCGCCTAATTCGCCATCGTCTATTTCGTCAATTCGCTCAATTCGTCACCACTTTCTATAACTAAGAAGCGTTTTGTTCGTATAATTCGTCGTTTGCAGTTTCGCTTTAGATGTCTCAGCAGCTAGTATGTGTGGGAATTCAAACAAATTAAGGATCTTTACCTGAGAATTGCTTCGCCTCGAAATTTGTTTATTGAATTTATACATGAGGTGCAAAGCGTGACCGACTCCCCATTGAGAGAACGCGGAAAAGTTTATTAAAGATTTGAAAGGTGCTTGATTAAATGGGGACTCCAGATAGAGCAGAGGAATTAATTGTTATATTCACCATAACATCATAAACTTGTATTTTACTGCAAATAAGAGCACTATGTATGTATGTATACGTGTTACTATGATAAAGTATACGAGCTTCTACGATAGAGTTTTCACCTGTTTGCATAATTCGTCACTTCGCCTAATTCGTCACTTTTTTCTAATCCCCTTGAGGAGACGAATTAGGCAAATTCTACTGTACCATGTTTTTGGGTAGTAAAACAATCATCAGGTAATTTAAACTGTCAGAGAAAATATCCAGTCAAATCAGTTTGGAATAATAAAACAAACGTCAATCTTTTGCGTTGTTCACTGACGCACAGATTGCCCGATTTCGTGTCGGTTATTATGGTCCTAGAGGTACTGTACATGTCGATGAGTGAATCATTTTAGCTTGGGCGTTTCGCTTTCTGGATATCGCAATGAATTATCACAGTTTTGAATATTGCCTTCTGAATTTTTAGTATCATGCATGCAAACATGGTTTTGTTTTATTATAATACTGTACTTTTTTATTGTTTTTTAAGTTTCACAGTTTCAAATATTGCCAAACTTGTGCTTAATTCTACTTCCAAATGTTAACAGAGCTTCGATTTTTTAGCAATAACAAGTTGCAAAGCAGAGTAAATGTGCGACGGTAAAAATACGGAAAAAATCTGAAATTTTTTTTATGTTATTCAATCAGGCCCTTAGACTAAACATTTCATGGAACATTGTGACAAAAAGTGCTGAGGCCAAGCCAAACCATAACGCTGGTTCGCTGAGGAAATGGCTGACCCAAGGCGACACTTGCAAAAACAAAATTGAAAATTGAAAAACAATTTCAACACTGACGATATCAGCCAGTAGCAAGAGGAGATGAAATTATGTCTTTCCTGTGTTCAAATAGTATGGTTAAACGGTTAAGCCATGAGTGACCCCAAACGCAGACTCCCTAAATTGTAAAATGTTTTTTTTTGTAATGAAAAGTAGTTTTTTATTACGTTTTATATTTCCTATATTTTTGTATTTATTTTCAAATAAGTGAACTTCAAGCATACCGATCAAGATGTCAGGAAAATAAATTCAGTTAATCAAGTTATTCTTTCTAGACACGGGAATTTAGCAGGAATCTACGTTACTTTGCATATACTGTCGGTGCTTCCGTGTGTTATTTATTTCTTTTTCTTTTTGGTTCTGATTGGTTCAAAATGCAGTTGCATTCGCTTTGATTCAACTTAGTATACTGCATGATTAACCAACCGGATATCATAGCAGAGTGCGCGTTGGTTGATAAACCAGGAGATTCTTCACAGATACCGTGGCTAACTTGGTTTCGTAGCAAAGTAAAAGTAAATTGACCAGAAATTTTCCATGGCAAAATAATATCTGAACTTGCAGATCTGTCACGTTTCAACAATAAGGAACTGAAATTTCTGAGTTCTTCCAACGACTTCATTACATGAACAAAAATTTTCCAAGCGACAAATAATCTAGATTAACCTGACAAGCGTGGATAGTTTGTTTTTTTGTCACATTTTACTTCAGTCAAGAGCAGAATGCTGTTGAAAGTTCAACTTTTTAACGCAATTGCGTAGATCCAAATGGTAGAATAAACTTTTTGCATTTTTTAAAAGCTTTCTTTGGCAGTTTTCTTGTAGAATTTTTGTAAACTTTACAACTATATTTTGTAAATATTTTTACATAGCTTAAAACCGTCTGAAAAAAACGGTTAAATAGCATAAAACAGGTCTGAAAAAACTCACCTGTTGCAAAACACAAGATTTTCAATGCCATTTAGGGTTTTGATTCGTTAGTAGCTTTGCTGAAGGAATCGTATCAATATGTCTGTGTTAATCAGCAATTTCCTTAAAACAAAAGTTCGACAACAAAAGAAGGTATAGGAAATACATCCCAACGCATATACGTTATGATAAAAAAACATCCGATCACACCTGCTCCTTCTAAAGTAAAAAATGCCTACTAAATCAATACCTTCAGTTGAACCAATCATTTTTTTGAAAAAGATTTCATGAAATGAACTGAGTTGCCAATAAAACAATTAATCTCTATGCAAATCTTGGCACGGTGGCTCTTTTATCTATATTCTGATGACTATACAAGGAATCTACAAAAGTTTCGAAGTCGCCACCAGAACCTAAGGGACCGGTGGAAATCTTCGTACCCCTGGTAAAATTTCTCTCGGAGACCCTGGAATTAAGTATAAGGATGCTTTAATGTTGGGTGTCTTAAACGGGATCGTTCCCACCGTTAGCAACGCCGCTTTTCGACTGCGATTCAAGATTTTAGGGGTTGCACACAGTCATTGCACAATTGTGCAGTTGCTGGGGCGAATCCCGAACTACAGAGTTTGAGGAGGGCAATAAAACACTACGAATCAAAAATACGTTGTGTACTACTACTCTGCACTGGATCACCTTGCAGATATAGCCAGGGATGTTGTGAAAAGAAAGAAGTGTGGGAACGTGAAAAAAGAAGTGTGGGATCACAGCCAAAAAATCAGCATTTTCAGTAATTACACAATTATGCTAGGGTGCTAAGTAAGAGATGGCTTGTCTTCTATTCATTTATGCGATGTCCGCAGCTGCACACAGGACGTTTGAGTAAAACACAAATCTTCAAGTCAGGTTACTATGGAAAAAGTGTGGGAACGCATACCCACCTGACGGTAACCCTGAATATTGCAGTTTATACATTCGCCTATTTCGGAAATTTTTATTAGTTTTTCGATGTTAAGAGTGAAGGACTAATTTAAGGACGGAATGTTAGCAGAGCACGTAAGAGTAATCTTGAAATCCTTATTTTAGTTTTTCTTTCTTTTCCCACTTTCTCTGTACAAGCAAGAGAAAAAATGAAGGTCAACTTTGTATCCAGTAGACTACATTCAGCTTTAGCACCTTTGCCGAGGTTTCTGTTTTGCAAACTCACAGAAATTCAGTATTCTCACTCGATTTGTTCTTGAAAGCGAAATCATAGACGGTCGCTATGGGTGTGAACAATTGAATCGAATTTCTTCATGCAGATCCGTCACTGGTGTCTGCCAAAATTAACAAGAAAACTCAATCCGTACTTTCTGAACAATTCGCCCAAGTCTCTTTCTTGTTTAAAACTGCGTCTTAGAACTTATTGTACTCGTATTTATTCTGTGCACGTCAAGTATATAAAGCGTGTTTCGAAATACAGGTACAAAAGTTAAAGATTTCGATGTTGAAATCTCTCTGGCTTACCCTCAACTGCGATCTGAATCTGACCAACAGATTTGGAGTATAAATAGTTGTAGAATTTAGGTTTGATAAATAAAATGTAATTGCTCAAATAAAATTCAGATTTGTCGCTAGCTTTCCTCCTCATGACTAGGGAAAATGCGAAAGTGAAAGCCTTTCTGTGGAAGTAACATATCCACGCTCCAACTTCGGGCAGAACCGTTTTCACTTTGTGCCGTCATCACCGGATCAGAGGGAATGCTAATAAAACTCATCATTTGACATATTGTTTGAAACTGATTCGCCGGTTGTTTCGGAGTTTTATTTGGTACTTGAAATTGACTCTCCGCCTACTAAATCTGGTTGAGTTTATGATTCTAAACGTGATTTATTTGATGCAACATTGCTAAATGTTGCAGAGTTTATCTCCGCGTTAAAACACTTCATATGCTTGACGCTCAGGGGTTCGAAAGTCTCAGCCGTCAAACAGGCCCGTAACCAGTTTGGGACACCAGGAGGGGCGAGGAGTTATCTGAGTGGGGCCCAAAATTTATAAACTATGTCCAATAGTTTAAAACTATAACCAACAAATTTTTCCAGGGGTGTCGAAAATTTATCTAGGGGGGCTTCGCAACGCCTGGTTACGGGTCTGCCGTCAAATCAAACTTCCAACCCACTATTGCACGCAGACGTTTAAGGCTACTAAGTGCTACGAGTTTCGTTCAGATTTATTTGATGCTCAAGCTAACCCTTCTTAGCTACAACCCCCTTGCCCACTTGGACGACAGCAAAGAGCTTGTTGCCAGCACTGCCCCCTTTCAAACTGCAAAAACTGAAGCAGAGACTTGCTTGCTACTTAATTTTTTGGCATTTGTGTATTTTTGGGTTTGCACACGGTTTGAAACGCGAGGGAATTTGACATTGAGAGCAACTGCTAAGTGAAGCGAGCTCTGCAACGATTGCAAAAGTCAATACAGGTACATTTCCGATTGACGGAGATACCAATACAGAATGTCTGCATGGATCAGAAAGTAAAAGCTCAAACAAAGCGAAGTGAGCTTGACTGTGTTTCAAAACACTCCAATTCAAGTTTTTTTTAACAAAGGAGTCGGTTAACGCTTCATCGTCGCAGTTGGCAACATGGTGCGCAACGAGCCTATCAGCAAGGTAACCGTTAATTTTGATCTTTCAAGGCGTGATGGTAAGCAAGGTGAGGACAAGGTCTGCCAATTTGTCTAAATCCCAGCAACACTTACGAAATCTTTCGTCGGAGATAAGTCTAAGATCATAAAAAAGGCAGTCTTGTTTCAACGGACACGGAAATTCTTGCGTTTTTTCACGTCAAAAGGCTTTTTCGTGTGGTCTGAAGCTTGGTATTGTTTTCCGGGACAAACAGGTGACATGTCGGGAAACGATCGTCAGTAACCGGAACTGTCACAGTCAGACGTATGGCCGACCAATCTAAGAATAGGCTTATGGGCATCACTTTTACATCTTCCTGCTTAGAACGGCATGCGCGAAATCCAAACTTTCGTTTCACGCAGACGCTCAACTTCGTGACTTACGTCATGGCGGCCTCTTGGAAGTTTTAACCGGACTTCAAATGTGGCTCTGAAACTGCAAACGGTTCTAACTGGCGCACTCTATCTGAAAGCATGTCGCAGCACTGTGAAAAAAAGACAAAGAAATGCCTTAATTTGCACCGTACACGGCGGCACTTTTCGGCTGTCCTGATTCTCATCACGTCCACCATGCCGAAATCAGAAAGCTCAAATCGTGGATATTAAACGCGTTTGATCCTCGGCAAAAACAACTAGTATCGGAAATCAATAAGCGCCACATCATCATTATATTGTTCCAACATTTACATGGATAGATTAGCAAAAAAGCTGACTCCGTTTACTGACGGAAGGGAAGGGGCGAGTTGTTGCGTAAAATAGAAATAGTTTGCTCGAATCATTTGACCGCAGTCACGTACGCCATCGCATTTGTCAAAAGCAGGCCAGCGCCAACACCGAATCGATGAAAAAAATCTTTAAAATCGAAGATGACCGTTTCAGCTCAGCTGACATTTTCTTGGATATTTTATCGCGATTTCATACAAAAACTGACTACCAGGACCTACATAATTCGGTGCCAGACGGAAAATCAAAGAAATGCTTTTTTTTGAGAGGCCTGAATCAGGGGCGGATCCAGCCAGTAAGGTTTGGGGGGGGGGGGCGATTTCAATAACATTTGGCAGG
>JGI24021J15306_10001903_pt1 | contig 21492 bp, 15 predicted proteins | sample Ectturendosymbi1_FD_15306 | JGI IMG/M metagenome (IMG submission 15306)
TCACCAACTCGAAACTAAGAGAAAAACATTTTTCTACTATAAGGTTCACAAGGAAATATTAACTTTCGAAGCCCAGGGGGTGGCTTGGCCTTGCTAGGGCTCCCACCTGTTTTTTTTCGGTCACAGACCGAAATGCTTTTGAAATGACTGAAAAAAATTAAGTCATTTCAGTCAGAAAATATAGGCTGATGAACACTGTTACGGAGAGTTTTGATACAACTGTGAGAAAAATGACTGAAATGTCTCAGTGACCACCATGTCTCACTGAAAAATGACCAAAATGTTGGAGTGAAAAAAACAAGGTTCCCACACATTTTCAGAAACCATTTTCCAAACTTCTATAACTTTTCAGTAATAAATGAAAAAATAATAAACAATATCAGCATTTATCTTTATTTTTCCGAAATTTTAATCATGATACACAATTTTACACATTGCACATCACTGCAAAAAATATCTGATTTAATTTCGTTTTTCCAACTAATTGGAAAACTTCCAATTGACAGTGGGACCATCTATTGACAGTTGCACAATGGTTTTGTATGCTAATGTGCCTTCGACGCATTAATGCTCACAATCCTACACATCAGTTGCTCTGATATGACCCATATGTTTTGAATCGAAGTAAAAACTTCGCCGCTTACAAATCTAAACAAACATCAGTGCAATAAGAGACGATTCTGCTCTAAATTCATGATTTCTTTTTCTATTAGACTTTCCATAGTTTTTCACCGCTGTATATACATTTTTGGCCACATGCAATGTTTTGTCAATACTGTACTTTCAATACCGCGTGGGAACCGTGTACCTGCTGTTCCTCCCACCCCCCCCGCTTCAGACTGGTCCCCACCTCCCTTCCCCCGACGCCCATGGTCTGAGCACTGAACGACACACGTCAACATCTTAACGAGACGAACACGAGAACAATCGAAACAACTGATTCACTCACGAGAGGCCGCGATAGAGACGGGGAGGAGGCGCCGCGATGGACCTTTATGGACTGGTGGACTTTCATCGGCTTCCTCACCGTGTCGCTGATGGTGCCGACGTGGGTTTCGCGGACGCTGGAAATACGGCCGCGTCAGAAAATAAATCGCGTGCAAAATGCATAGAAACGTGTTTTTTTCAGTCATTTGCCGGTTATTGGCCGAATATTTCGTTGTTTTTTTTGGATGACCGGAAAAAAATAAGTCAATTCGGTCCTAATGCCTTTTTCAAGTCATAAGAAGTATCCGAAAACAAAAACATGGCCGACGCTTCTCAGCTTTTTCGGACAAATGACCAAAATATCTCAGCGAAAAACAAACAGATACAAAGAAACAAAAGCAATTTTGAAGAACACCACCCAGGAGATGAAACTTCTGGCTAAAAAAGGTCTCACGAAACATATTTTATTGTTTTTTCAAAATTGTCACTTGCCAAATGAAGCTGCGCTGGTCCCGTAACGCCCAAGTTGTTTAGGAAGATCTGTTTTACCAAGTTTTTTTAAAGAAAATGTTAGGTACCCAGTATGGACCTGTAGGGACCCGATTTTCTCTGATTCTAATTCTAGGGACCCGGTGATAATTTTCTGATTTTAGGGACCCCATTTTCAATTCTAGGGACCCGCTTCGGGTCCCTAAAAGACCTTAAAAAAAACTGGTTTAACCAAAACAGGTGTGCAGCGCACGGTTTTGGTTTAACGGCGATTTCTTATTTGTACTATCGCGTGTTCGTGGGCGCATGTGGCTGGACACAGGCGGAACAGCGCACGCGAATAGCTGTGCTAGCGAGTTGCGTGCTGCACTGCTGTGTTTACGCGCTGCATTTTCGTGGTAGTGTGTTGTATTGTTGTTAGTAATATGTTGTGTTGTTTTGCGTGTTACATTGTTGTGTGTGTTTTACACTGCTGTGCTTATGTGCTGCATTTTTGCGCTAGTGTGTTGTAAGTATGTTGCATGGTTGTGTTTGTGTTACATGGTAATGTTAGCGTGTTGCAATTGATGTGTTTATGTGCTGCATTTTTGTGTATGTTGTATTGTTGCTTGTGTGCTACATTGCTGTGTTTGTGGGCTACACTGCTGTGTTTGTGTGTTAAATTGTTGTTTGTTTGTGACATTGCTGTGTTCGTGTGTTGCACTACTGTGTTTTAATTTCCGGATTTCAGCGACACTTCGACGTTTGAAGCACATGGGATGTCAGAATACTGTATAAATCAACACCTGGCAGATATTAACTGCATGGATTTGCAATATTTTTATTTACCAGTCAGTCCAGGCGCACTTTTTCAAAGGAGGATAATTTGATAAACCATTTATTGATAAAATTAATCAAACTGCGTTGAAGAAAAAGGCAAACAAGAAGCCTCCTTATACCTGTCGGAGAGGCTCATGTCGTATGATGAGTTTGTGCCCGAACTGGACTCTTCGGGAATCGGGAAGACTAGCGGCTCCTCCCCCCCGGGAAAGAAGCACGAAAGGTCAGTGACGGCGTCGACCACTTCGTCCATGCTCGGGCGCTCGTTGGGCTTCGATGACCAGCACCTGAGGTTACGGTTGAGTGAGTCAGAACAGTGTTCTCAATCGTACGGGGTTCTCGGGTCATGCTGCAGCTTACGGGGCGAGCCAGAGGCTGTCGCATGCGACGAGAACTGGACAATTTGTGAGCAACGACGTATGCGCGGGCAAGAACACAGTGTGATGTAATAAGAATGGGTTTAACCGACTGTATGCATCATTTGTATGCAAAAAAAATTATTTTTTGGTTTCAGCACTATTCACAAACAGTAATTGCTGTTTCATGAATTTCTCGAAAAGATGTCAATTTCTAACGACGTGCAGTTGGTGACGTAGACAATCCGCACGGGAGTTTGTTTCTCAGCTCTTCTAAGTGACGAGCAAACGACCCGATACTTGTAGCCACCCCTTCATGGACCGTCAAATCATTGTAGTGGCTTTCAAGGCAATTTCGTTCATGACACGCCCGCCTTCCGCGCTACAGCGGAGGTTCCCAACCTTTCTGTCTTACCCTTTCAGCATTCCGACAGATGCACATGTACCTCTACAATTTCTTATGACAAAATGTTTTGCCGTGATGATCCATAGGTATAACAATAAGTATATAATGATTTTTGAAAATAACATTCACTAATATGTGTATAAATATTTGGCAATAATAATATGTAAATATATTTTTCTCTTCTATTGCTTCTATTTCTCTTCTATTCTCTTCTATTGCTGTGTTCTAAAAAAACAAGTTTCTCTTTCAAGCTGCGGCCAAACTTTTTTTACTTTTCCTCTAACTCACCTTGACATCAACTGCTCCAGCGGTTCCGGACAATTCTGGATGTGGTTGGGTCGCGCTCCGGTATGCACTGCCCACATGATGCGGAAGGCAGGGCCGCCCAGCTCGTCGAAGGGCTTCTTGCGGGTCAAAACCTGTTATTGGTTCAACGTTGGCCAGAAATTAACGGCGCTAAGTCACGAACAGAACAGGCTGGCGTTCACAGTTGAGCGCGCCTCCATTTTTTTACCAACTTGTACTTTTAAACTCCGGAGCGCTGCACCTTCAGAAAAGCGCTTGACCCACGAGAGCACGCACGAGAAAATTACGCTCATGTCATTCGACAGCTCGGCACGCGTGCGAGTGACCATACCACAAACGTAAGAAATATTTTCTGCACGTTTCGCTCGTATTTCCACGTTTCTTTTTCCTTTCAAAATTGGACCACGCCGAATAAGCAGCGCCAGCACAGCACACCGGCGATACGAACAAACTAATATATTAAGCTAACTGCTGACTAGTGTCAACACGGACCAAACGCAACTTTTTTGAGAGAGAACGCACCCTCCATCAGAACTTGTAGTGCGCAACTTGTCTGCAGTGCGTTCGCTGCATTCATCGAATGTTCATGAATTGAACAACAAAGTCCAGTCGTGCAAAGCAACGTGATGTTTACGTCAAAACCTTGGTAACCTGTTTGTTATAGTTTCTTGGTTACCTGTTTGTGACCGTTTCTGTAGTAGCTTGTTTGTTACCGTTCCTTTCGCGACCTGTTTGTGACCGTTTCTGTAGTAACTTGTTTGTTACCGTTCCTTTCGCGACCTGTTTGTGACCGTTTCTGTAGTAACTTGTTTGTTACCGTTCCTTTCGCGACCTGTTTGTTACCTTTTCCTCAGTGCCCTGTTTGTTACCGTTTCTTTCGCAACCTGTTTGTTACCATTTCTTTCGCAATCTGTTTGTTACCGTTTATTCGGTAACCTGTTTGTTACCGTTTCTTCGGTAACCTTTTGTTACCGTTTCTTCAGTACCCTTTTGCTACAGTTTCTTTCGCAACCTGTTTGTTACCTTTTCCCCAGAGCCCAGTTTGTTGCCGTTTCTTTTGCAACCTGTTTGTTACCGTTTCTTTCGCAATCTGTTTGTTACCGTTTCTTCGGTAACCTGTTTGTTGCCGTTTCTTCGGTAACCTTTTTGTTACCGTTTCTTTAGTACCCTTTTTGCTACAGTTTCTTTCGCAACCTGTTTGTTACCGTCTCTTTCACAACCTGTTTGTTAGCGTTTCTTTCGCAACTTGTTTGTTACCGTTTCTTTCGCAACCTGTTTGTTACCGTTTCTTCTGTAACCTTTTTGTTACCGTGTCTTTTGCAAACCGTTTCTCTGTCGACCGCGTGTGACGCAGTCGAACCTGGTAATTCAAGCGCGTTGTGCTTCAGAGAACTAAAGACTCACCTCCCACAGTATTATACCCCAACTGAAAACATCGCACTTTTCGCTGTACTGGCATCCTTCGAAGACCTCGGGAGCCATCCACGCTGCTGAGCCCTTGAAAATATTGACAAGGTTTTGAAAGCATACAACTTAAAACTATTGCATACAATTTTTAGCGTACACAACTAAACTGTTGCATTGCGAAAATCACCGTACATGCAAACAAAATGTGAAATAATGTTGTAGAATCAACATTTAAAACTTTGAAAAACAACTAGGGACGGGCAATTCAGAATTAGCGAGCTCCGAAGATGCGGTTCCTGAACTATCCGGATCGAAAATTCCGCTCTGAACCGGATCGAAAATTCCGCTCTGAACCGGATGACAGCATGCGGTTCTTCTTTTTCACTGGAACATTAGTAATGAATGTGTGATTCGATCAAACAATTGTTACGCTTGCTTTGCTCATAGCTGATGCCTGATACCATGTGAGAGGGCGAGTGATTGCTTATACTTCGAAAATTAAAACAGAATTGCTGCCGAGAATATATTTTGTTCAACGAATTGACCGTGGTGCTCATATATCATTAAGATGGATGTTCTTACAATTCAACTACAAGATTCAGGACTCTTCCTCGATTGACGGCAGGGCACGTAGACTGTCAAGTTTAAATTCAAAATTTTTGATTTTTAATGTCATTTTCCTTCTTGTCTGTTTGCCTTTGTTTCGACATTTTGCATATATCTACATACTCGACATGATAAAAGCGATTTTGCCAATAGAAAATGACAATTAGGCTTGTAAATGCATTTTATGCAATTCAGTTTGAAAACATCTGGTTTACGTTTTATTGAAACGAATAAAGTTATTAGATATTAATACAGACCCACGTCATAACGCATCACAAAACAGCACAGAAGGTCTCTCGTTAAGATTGTTTGAAGTTGAAAACAGAAAAAAGCATAGCATTATCTATGCAGAAGAAAATTTAAGGTGCCAAGTGCAAGAATGAGTAAAACTGCATGATCCCGGGTTAAAATTCCAAGGGTGGCACCCTCCTAAGGTAATCTTTTGCGCAAAATAATACGAGAGAACGAAAACGATCATTGTCAGTCAACGAAGACCACAAAAGAGTATCTACCCCAGGAGCCTTTTGACCAACCTCACCTTGTTGTTGGTCATGTGCGTGTGCTGATCGCAGGCCGTGCCGAAGTCGCAAATCTTCAACACGATGCCGTTATTCGTCAGCAGCAGGCTGAAAAATGTCACATTTCAATGCTTGTCACAGTCGCTGTAAGTTTAAACAAATGGACATCTCTGACAACGTAGTAGCCTTACACGCGTAGTCCAGAACAAAAGATAACGCACACGGGTTCAAATTCTCGAGTTCGATTGTTACCGGCAGATGCTTAACAATTTATTATTCATTAAACAGATCACAAGAAGAACGACACAGAAGTGCGCATCAGTCCGCAAAACTACGGTTTCGTTCTCGTACAGCCTGCCTATGTGGCAGTTCCAGAACTGATCAACCTACCTATGTGGGTTGATATGTGGGTACCGATCAACCTACCCAACCTACCTATGTGGCAGTTCCAGAACTGATCTGGCTAAATGCAACATAAGGTTCGTTTGTTTTTTTATAATGGTATACTCGTAATTGATCGAATAAAATGGCAAATCAGGTTCCCCGAAAACAAAATCGACAACAATAAACCAATTCAGTTTCGGGAATGTTTTGAAACTTCATGAAAAACACCAGTGTTTGCAAGTGCTGGCCATCACATGGGGGGGGGTTATAATTCTCCAACGTGCACTTGGAAAACTGTCGCATTATACTGTGAATTAAGAATCAATTAAGTCCACAACTTATTACAGAAAAGAAAAGAATTAAAGCTTAAAAGCTTTTCTGCAAAAATTTTAAATAATATCAAATCTTAACAAACTCATGAAGTCATGATATCAATTGTCAACAACAGCACCGCACTTTCTGCAGCGTCGAACGTACTTGGGCGGTTTCAGGTCCCTGTGGATAAGAGCTTTTGGCTTCATACCATGCAAGTACGCCACTCCTTTAGCACACTGAAGGCACCAACTGATGGCGTGCCCCGACGAGTAATGAGGCTGGCGACCAGGTCCATGCAGCACTGCAAAAGTATTCACGAACCATTTTGATGATGCCGCACAAAACGGTTTGCAGGAAACGCTGGCGCATTTTGGCAGCAAACAACGATAAGAAACTTTAAAAAATCACAAAAATAAAATCATAAATAAATTATTAATGCTTAAAGTTTACTCAAAATCTTCCAAGCATAGACGATTTCACGAAGAACCATATGCCATGGGGAAACAGTGATCTTACTTACAATTGTAAAGAGATCCACACTCTGCAAACTCCATAACCAGTGAAACAGGGTTCCGGCATGCTCCATACAACTGAATTATGTTGGGGTGGCAGACTCTTGACAGCTGACGCAACTCTGTCATGAAAGCAATGCGTTCTGATTCCGATTCAATCATCTTCACAGCAACTTGAATGCTTTTCCAGATGGCCATGTACACAACACCAAACGATCCCTTCCCAACAGGCTTTAAAAAACGTCATGATCAACATTATTATCTTGCCACCCAATTAAGCAATCAACACACATTGCCTTAACATTCAAAATCAAGCATTTCATCTTCGTTAACCACTCAGGCACATGACCAACTTTCTTCAAAAGATGGAAAATGTAAAAGATGTTTAATAGTTATTCAACATTAAATAAATAGGTTCAAAATAAAAAACAGACAGTATTAACAAGTTATTAATTATTAGAAAAGAACTTTGCATACAGTTAAAATGCAAGATTTCAAGCATTCAGTAACTGTGTTGTACTGTTGAACTGTGTAATATGTCACCAACCCTGATGCACTCAACCTCTTTTGCAGTGTGAAAGTTTTGATTTAATTTTGACTTCTAAAGTACACACTATACGCAGCTGTTTTTATCACTAAACACACTTTGAATTTGTCGTGTCAAAAAATATTTAGATCACATGATTGGCCCATGGTCAGCTGAACTGGCGACTCCCAGGTTTTTTCGTCGCAAATCAACATGAACTGTTGTGTGATAAGCACAAGACACTCAAAACCAATCCTCTCGCATACAATCTGTGGCCTAAATACTTGACATCAAAGCTGATGCAATAAAAACGATAAACATGAGAATCAAATTGAATGTGAGCTTTGAACGGACATTTCAAAGAGAGAAAATTTCTCTAACTATTGACTTGAAAATGTTCTAAAAGTGGAGGCAAAAGGAAAAATTTACAACTAACCAAAATTGGTGGTAAAATAAATTGGGGAAACCACAGCATGAACAGGAGATCTTGTATTTTGAATGAAAAAATTCACTGACTTAAAATACTTGCTCACGTTTGTTTCTAGTTCCATCATTTATTTAAACCTATATTTTGCAACTTAACTGAACAGTGCATGATCACTATATATGTTTTGGAAACACAAAAAAGAAGTGACATCTTACATGATAAACAATACCCACTTACATCTCGTATGTCCATTTCCTCATAATCAATTTCTTCTATAAAACCTGGATGGGAATCCATCACTGGCGCAGTCATGGCAATTCAGAGAAAACCCTTCCTTGCTATGTCACACATTATGGGCTATAAGAAACATGAAAGTTGCACAAAAAGCAGCGTCTTATCTCACATTCCAGCAACCATTCAAATGTAATGATTTTCAATCACCATCCAATAGAACATTTCACAGAAAAATATCTCAATACCATCTAACAGAGCGAGTTGCCAGGTGATATGGCATTGCAGGTGAAGTTAAACTTGCCATGGCAGTGTCAAAATGTGAATACTGCGACAATTCAATCATCTTGGGTCTAAAGAAACAACATTGTATTTGAACTTAAACCGATCTGTGAGTTCATGTCATTGTCAAATTTAATCAAAAAATGCAAGTACCAGGCACTCCAAGAGTGCATTGAACTGCTCAAACAATGCAAATCACAACCATACAAACATACAATTTCAAAATATTTATGACTGGAGCTGAATTGAAAGCAGTAACAACACCATGCAATTTTTTAATTGTTAACAAATTTTATGGAAAAACAATTATATTTTCTTTTCAAATATTAAATTTTTACCCATCAAGAAGAAATATTTTTTACATCATTTGCAGTAACAAATGAGAAAGAATGTTGTATTTGAAGAATTAGCACTTTGTATTTTTACATGGCTGATATATTTTTCCCATCTCCATCATAGTAACCAAAATAGCAAACATTGTGTGAAATTAAAATTAGCTTTGCAGGTTTGGAATGTTTACCTTTTTTAACTACACAACTTCAAGCACTTCCAAACATGAAGTATTAAAAAATATGAAATTTTCCAGAAAGCTTTGTTTCAAGTTAACAAGCATTTTGTAAAGTAACGTTTATACATCAATTCAAAATGCAAACAGATCAAATGCACAACTGCATTCTTGCAAACCTCAACCAATTTATCTTCGAAGGCCTGTCTGTGAACAATAGCATACGTATTGCAAATATACAGTTTTAAACTTTATCCTGCATAGTTATATACTAACCATTACATGAAGATGGAAAAAAAATTCGAATTCTGGCCCAACTATGTAAGTAACTTTGGTATTAGACACCAACAGTAAATTTAGATGATAGTTGGAAGCAAGGTTGAATGCATGAGTACAAGAGAATCAAAAATGGTGTGCAACAATGTGCAAGAATTCAACATATACTGGTAATTTCACCAGTAAAAACAAAGATGATTCACTAAGCATTTTATGATAAATCTGATAAAATCCATGCAAAATATGATGAAAAGCCACTTCAGCAAAATTACGTCATCAACCACAATCGCTGCCATACAGCTGAGACATCAGTAGGAACAGATTATCATCTAAAAACAACATCAGCAAACAATTTTTGTTTCACATCCAATGGACACTAATCAATAACTTCACTTGCCAATGCTATCCACTCGCATGATGTACCATCATAAAATGTTCTGCAGCATAAGTCCGTTGGGTAAATGCTCAGGCAAAGTGTGCCAAAATATGGATCTAAACCTAGTACAGTTTGTGGCTTGCTATATAAAGCAGTTGTTGGTAGCAACACAAAAAACATGAAACCCACTTGCAAGTCAGTTAATCATTGTCAAACTAACTATTCCAATCTTGAAAAATTATTTCTTCAAAACATCAAATACAGGAACTGTCATAATCAAATATAATAGAATATCAAATCTGCTATTTCATAAATCATCATATCTTCTTTCACGTTTTATGGATGCACAGATTACTATTTATGTACTATAATATTACGATACAAAATGTCATTGTGTTTGCAAAAGCTTTCATTAGTATGCATGAAATTATTTTAGCATGGGCTGTGGTTTGCATTTACTGCATCCCATGGTTTATAAAAGTCAATTACAAACAAACCAAAACACATACAGCTTATTTTAATATGTTTGCCACCAGTGTACAATATATTTGAAATCACGTGCGAACCACATTTCTTGCATCAATTTGCAATACCGTAACTCACCAGCCAAGTGAGCTAGAGAGTTGTACAAATCCTCAAAAGATGTGGCAAGTCTTCTAGTTTGGATTTTCTTGTAATTTGAAAGTTTTGGATTTGGGTTTTTTTGTCGGTAATGTCTTAAGTGGGGTAGGTTTAGACATTTTTGGTCGAGGTCATTGGGCCCTTGGTCCCAACTGCAAGAGCCAGTATTTTGACTAATTTTTAGTGGAAACTAAGGCTACAATACGAGTTTTTAGAGCTTTCTATTAACTGTCCAGCATTTCTGATTCAAAAGTTGTAGCCAAAAAAACAAAATTTGGATAAAAAAATCCTTGTACCCAAACTTTTTTATCTTCTTACACAAAGTAGGGTTTTTTTACCCAAATTTGTTTTTTTGGCCAACTTTTGAACCAGAAACACTGGAAAGCCCATCAAAGACTCTAAAGATTCATACTATAGCCTACTTTCCACTTGAGTCAAAAAGTTGAGTCAAAAAATTGGTCAAAATTGAGTCAAAAAATTGGTTCTTGCAGTTGGGGCCCAGGGCCTGATGGCCTCGGCCAAAAAGGCCTAAACCTATCCCACTTATGATGTCACCCACAAAGAAACTAAAATCCAAACCTTTCAAAAACTTTAAAATCAAAACTAGAAAACTCGCCACATCTTTTGAGGGTTCGAACAGCTCATAGCCCCATCAGCTAGTGAGTTATAGAGTTGCAAAGTGACACAAGAAACTTGGTTCATGCGGGATTTAAAGCCAAACCAACTGGCACCAAAAGTGTTAAAAGCATATATAGCTGTCTAATGTGCAAGAAACTTAGCAGAGTTTGATCACCAATCCATGGAAGAACATGAAAATGATGATTGAATTTAACATCAGACATCCATTAAACTATGCCCATTTGACATGGAATGGTCTTGCAAGTGCACAACATGTCTACACAATGTGGTCAAAAGTAGGTAAGGCACATAAGAATAAAATATTACCATACTTTTACATCCCAATGCTTTTTCAATAATTAAAACAAATAAATTTGGATGTAGACAAGCAATGAATTCCTAAAAATCCCAGTTTTAGCAACATCAACCAAGTGTGAAATGACCACAAGAAACCTCAACATCATTCCTGCTTGAACAGACATATGACTTCTTGTATCAGACAGTCTAAAAATCCATAGATGTATAACAGCACCATTTTCCTGATTGCAACGGCTAGCGCAACCTCAGAATCTTCCACCTTGGAGTGAGAGCTTCCAAATTTTAAATCTTGCTCATAGGCACATAATGCTTAACACAAAATGCCACTGAAGTCAATCAAAACTATGAGACATCCAAAAAGGAAGATTTGCATTCACCTTTTCTTTTTCTTTAGGTTCTTTCCTTAAAACCAAACCTATTGATGTGTCTTCTTTAAATGTCCTTTTCAACTTTTTTGGTTTTTCTTCACGGCCTAGTTCACCTCTTCCAGATGACACCTGCTTGTATCCAAGTATGTTCGAGTCATCAGGCACTTCTTCCTGAAATCGTCTACGCTTTGAAGGCTTTGAATCGACCTTTGCTGAAACAGGTACAGGAGGTGGTGGCATCAAGTTTTCACCAGAAGTTACAGGTGCGGAGACTGGACTTGGTTCAGAAGCTTTAACATCTGTTGTTATGACAGATGAGAATGTAGAAGCAGGAACAGGGGAAATTTGAGCACGCGGTGCTTGTGGCAGAACTTGAGCGTAAGACATGGGAGGTACAGTTGGTGGTCTGAGCATCATAGTCGGTACTGGTGTGCTGTAATGAGGTGGTGGATTTCCAGGACTTGGAAAGAAGGGATAATTAGAAATGGTGTTAAAAGAGTTTGGAGGAACTAGGCTAGGGGTTGAAGGGTAAGTAGGCATATAGTTTTGAGATACATAGTTACCTCCTGTTGATTGAGCAAACACTCCACCAACCTTTTGTGATACAAAGGTTGCAAGGTCAGTTCGTACAGTATCAATTAAATTTTGAACAAGTTTTCTGGCATTATCTACACCGACTTGCGTAGGGTGGCTGATGAAAACATACATTGCTTCAAAGGCCTCCTTCCCTGATGTTGGTTCAATAAACCCTGACCCACGTCCACGAAGAATTACTTTGGCGCCAGTAGAATTAGCTATAAAATTAAAGTTAGTGTAGTTATTTCCAATAAGTTTGGTCCTTACATCAAAGTCTTCTGGGGCATTGTCCATAGCAACAAAGACCTTTTCTTGAACATAATTGCCTGTTGGCAAGGTAGGTTGACCAACCATAGGTAATGATGACAACTGGGGGCTTGCATTTGATGATGCATTGGCAACTGGCAAATTGGAAAATGCAGCAGACGAAGGGACAGGGTGCCTAGCAATCATATCCCGAAGCTTTGAAAGTGCCATGTCAACTTGTAACTTTACTGGAGAGTGAATACAAAGATGAAGCTGCTTCTCAATCCCTGTTAGCCGTGCTTTCTCATCAGGCAAAAGATACTGCCCCTTAGTTGAGACAGCAGCTCCAGTCTGTTGGCTTATACTTTCCAGAACTTGAAGCTGAGTGAAATATGATCTCACACCTAAAGGTAAGCCATTGACATCAATTTTTGCCACAAAAACATCATCCACTGTGGTTGTTGGAGAAATTTGTATCATATTTAGAATAGAATTAGCAGCAGAAGCAGCAACAGGAATGGCTGGTTTAAGCAGAGTCTCATCTGAAAGCTTTCCTTTTGCTCTAAGTGTTGCATTGATTTTAGCAGCTGCTGCTGCAGCAGCTTGCACAGGGTCTACTTTGGGTGCAACCGCTGCATCAGGTGGTTTGTCAGAAAACTTTGATGGGCGATTTCCATTCACAGAAGGAACTGGGCTATCAGTGAATTTGGACACTCTTCTCTTTTGTTCACTATCTTGGCATGATTTTCGTAAAGGCAGACGAAAACTATTCACAGTTTTATCTATGTCATTCCTACATTTTTCTGAATATGAATCAACTGTTTGACTCATCTTCAAAAACAAAGTATTCATATATATGGCACCTGCAAGCAACAGATACTAAAACCAAAAATATAGAGGGTTATTTTAACATACTTATATAGTATATAATTTTGTAATGTTTCCATAGCAAGCAAAGTCATTTTTGATAGTAATTACAATAATCACTGAAACTTTGTATAGAACCAATATAAACTCTGGTGTTTCTGCCATCACATCTAAAGTGTGCACATATATCACTAAAAATATCAAAATCACCAAACAGGAACAAAATCATGTTAAGTTGTTGTTTGGCAAAGTATATAACCAAAGAGAAAACAAATACCAACATGGGATCAACATCAAGGAACATTTGAGCTATGGAATGCAAACTTTAGAAACCCTTTTTAAGTTTTTAATAAAAAAAAACAAAAATACTTGCATTGAATATATTCAATATTTTCTATCTGAGCAAGATGCACATACTGTTTCAATACACCGTAGTCGCATGTGTGTATAAGTCGCACTTCCATATTCGGCCTGGTCAAACAGTACAAAATTCTTTAAACAACATTAATTCAACAAAATCACACAACAAAAACCTAACCCTATAAGTCCCGCGATCGCCAAAATTTTGGCGCGGATATTAAACGCTTTAAAATCTAAAACTTGCCAGCTGCTATAGCTACAGAGCTGTTCAAACAATCCACGGATTCAGCAAGTCTTCTAGTTTCGATTTTGAAAAAGTTGTTTGATTTGGGTGGGGGTTTTCTCTTGGTGACGTCACAAAGAAGGCAGGTTTTTGAACTTTTGACCAATTTTAACTGGCCCTGGGCGCTAATCCAATGAGCCATTTTTATGGCTAAAATTTTTTTGGAAACTAGATGATCATCCGCGTCTATAGAGCCATTGATTGACCTTCTAGTATGTGTAGAACAAAAGTTATGGCCCAAAAACCCAGTTGTACTCAAAATTTCAAAAACTGCAGAAAAAGCATGAGTCTCCCACTGACAGCATTTTTTGCCAGAGAAAACTGCCGCGAGCTATCGATCGAGAGCTATTCGCGACCCTCGAGAAAGCCTTGTAGTGGGCACTAAAAAAAAACTTTTGCGATTTGGATTCAGGGTTTTCGGTGGGTGTCATTAGAAAAAGGGTAGGTTTTGCTATTTTTTGGTTATTCTTTTATGACGTCATCATCTGGACAATGAGCCGAAATAGTGGCTCAAAGTTTGGTTGGATTCTAGGCTGGAATATGAAGCTTTAGAGGCCTAGATCGACTTCCTGGAGTTTCTGGTCCCCAAGTTATGGCCGAAAAAAACCCTAATCTTGTAAGGATTGCATAGGGAATTAGTGGGGATTCCCTTAATTATTTTTTGCTTGTTTTGCCATAACTTTTGAACCAGAAACGCTAGAAAGTCCACCAAACCCTCTGAAGACTCGTATTGTAGCCTAGCATCCAAAAAAACTTTCAGCCACAAAATCTGATGGATTGTTCAAATCCCAGGATATGACGTCATCATCCAAATGTAAACAAAATAAGCATAAACATCCTCTCATTATGTAAACATCAACAAAAAACCCGAGATCTCAAGCTGAAAAATTTTTTTTGCAGTCTAAACCACAAGTCTTCACAAGTCTTTTGAGGGCTTGAACAGCTCTCTAGCCTATTCCAACGGCGAGTTATGCCCATATACAAAAGGGGTGTTATTGTAGTCCTGGTTTCCTTTTGTAGGGGTAGAAGTTTTGACCACTTTTTGCTTTTTGTGGTATAATTTTTGATCCAGACATGCTAGATTCTAGCATGTGGTTCTTAACCTGTGGGGAATTCCCCACTGGTGGGGAATGGCGGAGTTGCCAAGTGGGGAATGACCGGTCGGAAAAGCAAAGCGTATATTTACGTAATAAAGCAAAGCGTATATTTACGTACTAAACACTTCATGGGTTAAAATCGATTTTGTCAAAGACCGATGCTGTGGTGGGAAATGGAGCGTTGGCCCACTAAAAAGTGGGGAATTGGAGAAAAAATGTTAAGAACCCTTCTGCTAGAAAGTCAATGAAGGGCTCTAATGACTCGGACTCGAGCCTAGTTTCCAATGAAAACTTCAGGAAAATACTTTGGCCTAGCGGTTGGGGCGTAGGCCAGGCAACTTGAGCCAAAATGGCCCAAAAACTACTTCAATTATGACATCACTCACAAAAAATCCGCAACCTCCAACCAAAAATTTTTTTTCGAGTGCAGACCAGATGACTGCCCGATTCGTTTGAACCGTTGAACAGCTCTCTTTCGCAATCGGCAGAGGAGCTAGGGCGTTGGTAAGGCAACTGACAACTGCTGGTTTTAGGCCAATTTCAAAGTACGAATATATCGTACCCCGGGTCTCAAAGTGTTAAAGAGCTAATGAAATCGTCCAATTATGAAGAAAGTCTTATACTTTTGATTGAAAATTAGACATACTTTTTTATTTGGATTTTTAGAGGGCAGTGTGACATCCTAAAGTGGTCCCAATGTTTTGAGGTCTGTGAAAAAACGATAGCCAATTCACCCTTTTTCAAGAAATTAGACAAAAACCTGCTTCTTTTGAGCCCTTACGTATCTCTCTGACAGAATTGGTTGCAGCGTTTGATCAAAATTCAACCTAGTGGCTTTTACAGTCCTGCCTATCACCATTCACCATGCCAGAAATCAAAAACAGCGATCCGCAAAAACATTGCATCAATTAGAGATAAAAAGGAAAAAGACTTTCCCAGATGCATGCCTCATTGTGCAATGTTAAGAAGGTATTCAGATGTCCCAGAACAAACTAACAAGATGAAAGGGATTAGCATGGCACTTTTGGCAAGAAGAAAAAATGAAGTATGTTTAGGAATGTAGCATAGCACATTGCTCAAAAAACAAATGTTTTAGAACAGGGTTCTTAAACACGCAGCGTGCGTGTGGCCCATGAGGGCATTTTGTGCAACCCGCGATGCATTTTGGGATTAGGGTTAGTCTTGATGCTACTGCAGGTACCATGAGTTATAGCACTCACAAAGTGCTCGGCTGATGAGTGAACAAGTTCTTGGTAAACGAACGTAGACGGCTACAAATGATTAGCTTGTGACTCATGATACCTGTCGCAGGAAATAAGATGTAAATGCTGTTTCTAATAAGGTTCACGTACTGCTATTGTTATGTAAATGTCGTAATGCGGCTCTCGGGTACTACAGGTAGTCATAATGCAGCCCGCGGGTTACTTTGTAAGTCCTCATTTGCCCCTCGGAGCAATTTGAGTTTGAGACCCTGTTCTCACACGTACCTTGGCACTTCAATTGTTAAATAAGATGTACTTATGCAGTGTAAATGTGGAAGATTTATCTTTCAACAATTGTATAATTTCAGCTGATTCATTAAACATTTGTGGCATTAAAGCAGTTCACGCTTGTCCTAAACATATCTGTTAGAACCAAGCTAGCAATTCTGAGTACAACCAATTATATCAATTGCACATTGACAAGACATTAATATCCTATGCAAAAGGAATATTAAAATGATAAAATACCCATCCTGATGTTAACACTTCCGCATCCGGCTGGTTTCAAGGATTTTGTAGCAAAAAAATAGATTGGACGGGGCTTTGCGCAAATTGCGCAAGTATAACTCTGACACCAAAAGTGGTAGAGAGCTGTTCAAAGGCTCAAAAGACTCAGCAAGTCTTCTGGTCTGCACTCGAAAAAATTTTTTTGTTTAGGGTTGTGGATTTTTTGTGAGTGACCTCATAAGTGGAGGACTTTTAGGCCACCTTGGCCAACTTCACCTGGCCCTGGGCCCAAATCGTTAGATGGTAGTAATTCGCTGAAGTTTAAATTGGAAACTAAGCTATAATCTGAGTCTTTTGATACTTTGGATGACCTGCTGGGATTTAGTGTTCAAAAGTTATGATCTGAAGTAATAAAAATAATTTGATTAATCAGTTAATTAGATAATTAATTGTTTTGTTTATTTTATATCATAACTTTTGAACCTGAAACAGTATAAAGCCGATCACAGGCTCAAAAGACTCAAGCCTAGTTTCCAATGAAAACTTACAGTGAAATAGTTGGGCCTAGCGGCTGGGCCCTAGGCCAGGTGACATGAGCCAAACTTGCCCAAAAAATACTTCACCTATGACGTCACTCACACAAATTCTACAACCCCAACCAAAAAATTTTTATTAAGTGCAGACTAGAACACTTGCCGAATCTTTTGAGGATTTCAACAGCTCTCTAGCGCAATCAGCAAAGGAGCTATGGCGCTGGTAAGGCAACCGAAAACTGCTGGTTTTAGGCCGATTCCAGGTACAATATATTTGTAGACCAGCTGTCAAGGTGCTAAAGAACTTGAATAAAAACTGGCATTGCTCCAAGTTTTGAAAGAAAATCTACAGCCAACCAAACAACTATAATTTGACAGTGGTTATTCAGCTAAATTTTTTATCAGCAAGTGCCTGCACTGCAATAAAATTCAAGGAATAGACTATACATGGTAAATCAAACAATTCTAAAACAATTTGAATTTCAAGGAAAAGTTAAATATGCAAAATTATTTGTACGTTGGCTGCTGTGCACAACGATGAATGACTTTTAATTATTTCAAAATTAATTGTGCTGCTTACAACTAATTTCAAGGTTGTCACAGTGCAAATAGTTTTCTCAAACCTGACAATCACTCTTATTAGTACAGATAACACTCGCAATTACTCAGTAACTTGCTTACATTCTGTTAAAATCATGTAATTTTTTAATGTGGGTGATTTTTGCTGACATTTTTGCTTTCCTTAATTATGGGCAACATATAAATCCATATATTGTTTTTCTAAAAATCTTCAACATCACAATCCTGCTTGTCATAAACCATAGTTTATGCAATGATTAAAAACATAACAATCACTAGTGATGCTATGGGATGAATTGGCCAAATATCACAGAAAGTTAGAACCTACCATTCAGATCATGTTCACTATGTTAATTTTATCCATAATTCCCTTATAAACTTATAAGAGTCAGGCCTCTAAGCTAACAGTCCAGTTTATTACATGTGAAAAACTTGAAAAAATGTGGTTAAGTCATGTGACAATGTTTTGTTCTAAATTTAACACGTTCTTTTCAACAAACTATTCAAAGATTCATACACAACTGGATCTCACAGCTGATTTGCTTAATTTTTTATCCCTTTTTTTGTTTCTAAAAAGTTTGCAATAAATTACGATTTTTTTACCATGTGGTTTCACAGGGCGATATCCACATTTACTGGGTGGTTTTGATGGGAAATTCATATCGTTGAATGTGGATAGTGCCAGGCATTTTCTATCTGTAGGCTAAAGCGGTAAACATAGCAAACATTTCGCAGCCTTTGCTCTAATCAATTGCCAACATAGAATTATTTCCAAAACATTTTAGGCTATATAGCACTGAAACAAGCCTGGGCGTACCAGAGCCATTTTTTGCACAAGCTTCACTTCATTGGAAGCATTTTTGAGACAATAAAAACAGCTAACACAGGATTTAGGCATTTAAACTTTATCAACATGCCTAAATATACTTCCATGAATGTTTGCAATACATTTTTTCCTGTTTTCGAAGCATTTGGCACCATAGCACTTCCATTCCACAGTAATCACAGTTACTGCTGCAGGATCCATGGCCCAACTCAAAAAATTTGCTTTCTAACAGTGTCTGAACCACAGAGTTTGTATTCTCATTCCACAACGTAATATTATTTAAACTCAATCTAGGACCACATTTCAAAATGTTAACTGCCACAACATCTTACTTTCTAGTCACAACGATCAAATCGGGTTTGTAGTAGTGTACTGATGCAAAAAGAACTGAACTATATTGAGTAGGTATATAATATAATATCCATAGCTTTTGTAGCTGGGTAATCATGCTGTTAGCAGCAAGTGTGATGAAGATATGATACCACAGCAAATTTTAGGCATCTAATGCCTGGCACACCATTGTAAAATAGGAATTTTTAAATCCGGTGCATAAAGGTGCGCCGGATTATAAAGCTCACTTTCGATTTCTGAATGCTAGCTGATTCTTTTTTTATACGTAAGGTACAGCGGATTATAAGGTGCAAAATGGCAGATTACATGCAAGAGAGTTTAATCTGTCATCCATGCCTAATCTGCCACACATAAATAAAAAAAATGAAAAGCTGTACACTTGTTTGATTTGGTGTGTGCCAATGTAGTCAGGAGCCTTATGAAGTATATAATACACAAAACTCTGTGCAGTGTGCACAGTAGCCTCAGTGAGTACACAATCTGTGCTTCAACATCAAGGTAAGGTATATGCTAGTTATTCACAGAACTACATGTGCTGCTCATCGCAAATGTTGTTGGTTTATTACATAACACGATGGTGTTTTTACAAAAAAATCATAACTAGCAATTGAAGAAATAGCACTGTTCACCACACTGAATTGGTCCTTGGTGAAAACAACACGCAGATTCAGAAAAATATGGTATTTATTCAAGAGATTATTTAATTATTTGATGTTGTCAGCATAAGGTCAACCATGAAAAAACGTTCGACAATATAAAGATTGAAAATGTTTTAAGTCAATAAATCAGCGAATTAGTTGATTATTTTAATTACTTGACAAAACAAAACCAATGCCATCTGAAGTGTGTATCAGATAATACCATATGGGTAAAATTGAAGCAAGCTGTGTGCGTGTGAAGTAAGATGTGTTTGTATCAATCAGATAAGATCTCTGAATCAGGCAACTCTGGGTTAAAATTGAATTATGAAGAAAATCAACTAGTCTACAAAAGCATTATAATCAGTGGTGAACACTATAAAAAAACAAGTCACTGCTAAGTATATTATAAATCATGTTACATTTTAGATTTCACAATGGAAATGGTCAATTTCCTGACCATGAAAATGATATATGCAAATTTTTGGTATTTTTTTGTTTAAATTCATAATTTTTTTTAATTATTAAAATGAAGAATTTATCCTTCTTTTCTAAATTTTTCAACGTGTGTTTCACACCTCTGGCTCCGCGTTGTATTGTGGGTTTCACCCAATCAGCACCGGCTTTTATTGTCATTGTCACATTGTTAGATCAACATGCTGTAAAGTTGTTGATGCAGACCCAAATATCTCAGAGAATTCTTGCTCAATTAAACTCAAATTTTCAAGTTCTTCTTGTGCATTGGCACAAGAACATTTGTGTAAAATTTGGTTGGAAACAACCATGTACAAGAAACATTGTTACATCTCATCTACCAACTTACTTGAAGACCGAACTTAATCGTAACAGTGCATTGCTAGTGATGTGCAGCAGACATGGGGTAATTGTAATCGTCATCGATTACAGTTTTTTGAGTAATCGTAATCGATTGGACTAAAAATGACATGTAATCGTAATCGATTGCATTGCAAATTTAATCGTAATCAACGATTAATTTCATGATTAAACTTGGAAATCTTCATTCTACATCACTGTGCCATGAACCACAGATTTGGTGGCTGAGTTTCCCCCTTTTATCATCATTTGTTATGATTATGTTTCAGAGGAGGCCATTTGCCGTCTGTGTGCGTTAAAACCAGATAGTCCAACGGCAAGCACAGCGTTTGTAACGAATTCTCACTTTGTTCCAGCTAGCCTTCCTGTTGGCCGCCAGAAGTAATGTAGTGAGACGTAGCAACAAAAATAAGAGCTTTTCTTAAAAACAGGTTGACACATCGACAGCAGAAGACATAGTGCATCACGATATTTTATTTATATACACGGTGTCCCAGAAGTCACGCATCATGCAGATTTTATGAAAATACATAGAAATAACAATTTTATTAATCACAATCATAAAATATGCTCAAATTGTTCACCCTCTGCATTAAAAACAAAAAAAATATATTATATGGCGAAAAAAACAAACAAAAACAACAAACTTACTACATGGTGCGCAACTTCTGGGACACCCTGTATATTCAGAGTGAACCTATGAATGCGAATGCAGTAGCAGACTATGTGTATAAGCAGTACAGTAATGTGTGTAAATTAAATTTTTTTCAGAGGAATAAGGAACTTTAACCCAAGTCGAAAGCACCTTTCCACAACGCTGATAACTAGCATGTGAACAGAGAGCATCTACAGATACTGGTAAAAAAAAACTCAAAAGAAACCAGTGAGGTTTCGTTGACCATTGGGTCAAATCATTATAATCCAACAAGGGGTGTAACCCAATGTCACAAAAATGCCTCATTTTTTTATATAAGGTGCACCCACATGTAAAATGGCCTGA
>JGI24021J15306_10001904_pt1 | contig 21489 bp, 17 predicted proteins | sample Ectturendosymbi1_FD_15306 | JGI IMG/M metagenome (IMG submission 15306)
GGTTCCCTGTACATTTTTGTAGTTTGCGGTTGCGGACTATGCGCAAAAATGAAAATTGCGCACGCAAAGCGCAAGTCGCAAACACTAAATTTGCGTGCGTATCGCAAATCCGCATTGAAAAAGTTTGGTCCGCAGTTGCGGACTTGCGGTTTTGCGGACTACCTGTCGCAAACTCCCAGCACTGGGTATGAGTGTTGTGCATTTGTGCACTACTTGATGCAATCGGAGGGCTGCGCATCCTGAGGAAGAGTACAGAAAATTTGCGTTAATTAATCAGAGACAAAGTAGCAACTTCGGTTTCCAAAATTTGGCAAAATTGTAAAATTCATCAGTCAATTTCTAGTCTTAAGAGAAAATGTGGTTTTATGATCAAAAGCTGCCCTTCCACAACAGACTCCTTTTTTCCAAGCTAGATGCATCCCTGAGTTACACACAGAGGTCACAGTGTTCCTTTCCATTTAGAAATGTGTGTTTGACTTCAATTGCATCCAGGATTGATGTAATTGGACACAACCCAAAAAAATCAGCTTGGTTAAAAAAAACAACTTGTACTAAAAACCCACTCTTTACTTTTGTTTTGAAAAATCTTCTCTGAACTATGAAGTAAAAAGTAAAATACGCAGCACACTTGTACAGGTAACTGTAATCTTTTTTATCAAACAAGCTGAACAGCAACCCAATTTGAAGGAATTAAAAAAAGAGAAGAATAATTTGAACAGTTGGAGTAAATTCTGCTGGTTATCTTCTTCAGCTTTGTAAAATCAGTATATCCTCACCATTTTTTTCTGCCTTCTCTGCATCCAAACTGTTTCTGATGTTGGACCATACCAAACCATATGTTGAAAAAATACACACTATACATAGATGCTAAACTAGCAGGGCATGCAAATAAACCTGACGTAAAACTGCCGAGTTTGTGTGGGAGTGGCTTTTTTGTTTGCTGTGTGCGTGCTTGCCAAGCCTTACCACTTTGGAGCGCATTGCCCAACAACACTTTGTGACAACAAAGATGGGGTGCATTTCTTTACCCTTAATTTTGTGTGCAATAATAGGTACAAATTATTATCGTGTAATTCTGCAAATGGTGATATTACATGATGCAATAAAAACAATTGAAAGTGGGGTTTTTGTGTTTTTCTTAATAAAAGAACAAAAACGTGTTTCTTTTTAAAAAGCCCTGAAAGAACAGCTTCAGACAAAACAACAAAAATCAGGTGGGTTGTTTCTTTTGTTTTTTCAAAGGAATTTTCTCAACCTGATTGCAACAGTGGCTTACTTCTGATTACCCAAAACAGGCCTGCACATGCGGCTTCGGAAGCTTTTCTTGTGGATCGCGAGAGCTTTCTCAATCATAGAAAATGCTGCAAAACCTCAATGTTGAATAAGCAGTTGTCGCTCCAGGATTCCTCCATACTACAATGAAATCTCTATATCGAAATATAATAGACTTTTGCGACCCATGGCAAATTTATGTTGATCATTAGGCCCTTTGAGCTTTCTGAGTTGTGCAGGCCTGACCTAAAATAACATTTGCAAATCAGATTACATAGCAATTAAATATTTGAGGAACAGCCTGGTCTTGATTATGAGCTAGGAAACGTTTGGTATGGTTACTTCTTTTTGCTCACGTTAATTAAAACTGGTTTGATAACCATGAGATTTGAATTAGAGATATACCAATACGTAGGCCTGGCCAATATATTGGGCTGATATTTGGTTTTTACTGATATATCAGTATCGGCCAAAATCGCCGATTTTATCAGCCTATCGGCCTCAGTTCAGTAGGTGTAGACAAATTGCTGTTATATTCCTAACGCATGCAGACAACTTGTGCAGCACGCGTCAGCCATTGCAGACAAAACAAAAGCATCATCGACAATCAGATTAATTAAATATCATAGCAAAATATTGAAATTGCTGCAATTTAAAAAAAATTTGCTCATAAATCCTGATTTTTTAAGTTTTTCAAAAAAAGGTAAGGCATAGAATACATTATATTTTTGATAATGAATCACAAACAAGATTTAAAAATTTTGGAAATATCAGCTATTGGTCCATGAATGGCCGATATATCAGTATTGGCCCCAAAAAGCTATATCGGTTGATCTCTCACTTGAATGCATAAATAATTGCCTTCTATGGTGACAAGTGGTAGTAGAAGTTGTTGCAAACATCTTACTCAAGGAAATGTGTGAAGTGATACTGCCACTAACTATGCTATGCAAAATCTGTTTTTGCATTGTAGTTTTATGCATCATGGCAAAATGTGTAGACTTGCATGTTGTCATGGAGATGTCATTAGAAAATTTGCGAGAGAAAATTTAAATATATTTTGATTGTATGTTCATAATGTCCTGAAAAGTTGTGTGAACCCCTTTTTCTGTGATTCCAGATTTTAGTGAAATTTAGATGTTGTATATTGTAGCTCCAAGTTCATACCTTTTTCATAAATACATGCTTGTAAGCATTTGCAATTTGCTTTCATATTTGAGTTATTGTGTTTTATCTTGCAATATCTTTTTTCAAGGCACATGATATCAATTTGCACTGCTGCTTTCTTTTTCATGTTGCCCTGGCAATTTGCACAGTTTGCCTTGCTAACACAAACAGCTGCTGTGTTTGCTTTGTATATGTTGGAGTTTATTGGTTCATGGAAGGTCAGTAGTTTGGTATATTTGTTGATCAATAAGCTAAGAGTTAATTGCATAGATCCGTCATTTCAGGTACTTTTTGTTTTGGATGCTTTTACTTTTTTCTGCATAAAGTTAAATGACAAAAGATTGGTTTTGCAAGATTTAAAGTACTATAAAGTGATTGGCTGTATACTCAGTGAAAAAGTAAGAACAAAAATATAAACTTTCTGGAGTATCATAAGGTCTTTCTGAACAGTGATTTGCTACACATATAGTCTCATTCCAGCACACCTGCAGTCTCAGCAAGATACATTCGTTGTTTTCAAAGCACATTAAAAATGGAAAAAAAATGATTCTGGTACTATTGGGATTGGAAAAAATAGGTCATTGGCTAAGCGTGCATTTGAATAACTACTTAAAGACTGACATGCATAAAAAGCCAAAATTATTTTGTTTGATTTGCTGGGGCCATTGATGGTCACTGCATCTTATGCAGGAGTGTCAAATCAATGTAGCTTGGTGATTGGTGAAAAAACAAATCTAGTTGTTGCAGTCAAGAGATGCTTCCATGAGGCTAAAATGGATTAAATGAGTTTGTGGAACTTTTACTGCTACAGTGCTACATGGCCATGCACAGACTATGGTACATATTACTCAAGCAGTTAGTGTTCAAACTATTTGACCTTTTCCTGTCTTTGGTGGGAAAAAAGTAAGAGGCATGTAAAATGTAGCTTGTGAAACTTCGATTCACAGTTAGCCAGGCTAGTCACTCAATTTATATCTCAATCTTGTGGTTTTGGCTGATTGAAAAGATCTACTCTTATACTTATTGTTGCCATTTCACACTTAACTATAAGCCACTGTACAAGTTTTGACACAGCCAGATCTATTTTTTCATCACTATTCTGTAAATACATATTTTGAAGAATAGTTAAATTTCAGAGAATATTAAGTCAGTATTTGCAGAGCTGATGTTGAGTTAAACAGATAAAACTTAATTTGCCAAATTGTGACAGCCAGGGTTGCGGAGTCAGTGTTGTAAGAGGCAGAGGTTTTTGCATGGAGTCAGAGTCCATTCTTAACAACACTAGGAGTCCGAGTCGGATTTTTTTGTCCGACTCTGACTCCAGAAGTTCAATTGGATCATTTTTTACATCACACTCCTAAGTTAGGAATTCATGTTGAAATGGTACAGTTCCTTTTGAAACTTTTGTTGAAACAGATTTCTTGCTGTGTACCATGATTTTCATTGATTGCCAATTGCTACAAAATTGTTAACAGCCAAACTTCATTTCCTTTATGTTAAGGAGTTGGAGTTGGAAATTTTGGGAAGGTTAGAGTCAGATATTTTACCTCCGACACTGCAACCCTGGTGACAGAATGAAATCTCAAAATTAACATTTGTAATTTTCAGTAAATGTTTCCATCTGNGAAAACAGTATCAGTGAATATTGCCTGTAAGTAATTTTTCATGTAAGTAAATACTATTGTTTCAAAACATTAATTTCAAGGTGGGTCACATCCTAAACAAACAAGTATTTCAGTCATTCCTGGTTCTTTCAATTGAGGAATCAGGGCCTTGCTTAACCTTAGGCCAAAGCTGGCTTCCCTGACACAGTGTTTCCCAACCTTTTTATAGTTGTGGCACCCTACGGATGAGAAATATAATTCGCGGCACCCAGTGACAAACCCATATAAATTTTTTGGAAGGTTTGGTGACATTTCCAAAACGTATTTTTAATGATATGTTGGAAAACGTCTTAACTCGCAGCACCCTGGTTGGGAACCACTGCCCTAACCTGTTTCATTAACAAAAACACACTTTCAATTTTGCAAAATGTGGAAATCACTACACTAGCTTTTGTTTTAACACTATGTCTGTCTGGCATGTCTGGCACGCATTGTCTAACTTATTCTGTTGACCAAAGTAATTATTTTTTTAGAAAATAATTGCTGGGTAAGTTAACTTTTTGTATTTTGCAGATGAATATTCTGCTTCATGCTCAACTGATAGCTCTGCTGGCAAATTTTGTATTTCAATTTGGCAACGAAATGCTACTTACATCATTTTATGCTTCAAGTTTGTTGTCCATTATTATTATTGTAAAACTGGAAAACAAAATCGAGCCTTATGTGAAGAACATCATTGCAAGATGTCTTATTAAGGTGCGTATAGCGGATTAGGCATTGGAAAAATCCCTATCTAGTGTCATGCCAGTTTATGACTTTGACTCATCTAGTCTTGGGTTGCAAGTTGAGTTTGGTATCGCTTTCAAACTGTATTGGAACGAGTTTGATTCTTGTATGACTTTGTCTGTTACAGTTGCTGATGTTTGTAACAATAGTGTTTGAAGTATATGCTAAATAAGCAGTGGTTAGTTCTATGGCTTGAAGAGTTTTACTTTGCGTTCAACATATTTAATTGTCCAACTGTCAAATACTGTCTTACTTTTTCAATCACTTTGAAATTGCTGAAATATCATGTTCCTATACTGGTGTATTGTTCATTAAGTAAAAAAAGCCATCTTCATTGATTGGCAATTCATAAAGCGAACGTCGCTTGAAGTTGACATTAATGTGTATTTCGATGAGGAAAATTCTGCTTGGTATCAAAACGTACTTAGACCTTTCACGGGTGAACTAGCCTGTAAGTTTCTGGCAAAACAATTGCGAAAAAGTTGCGAATCCATCAGCGTTTTCGAGAAAAACGTTTTACTTTGGTTATTGCTTTTTGACGGCCAACCGTTCACGTCGTTATTGATGCCGTCATCCTCAGTGACAAGCGGTTAGCAGTTAAGAACCAAGCCGTTTCAGGCATTTGTGATGTAGATCAAGTCCAAGCGCAGACCGGCCTGATATCGTCCGCACATAACTGCACGGTGTTAATTTGTGGTGTGGGTTAGGCAAATACGTTTTGTTTCTGCACGAACCGGACGAGAAGCTATGGCTTTGCGGGTATTTATCGACAGGGGAGGAAAAGTTCCCGAAAATGCGCGCGAGTCTCGACTAAACGTGTCATTAAAAGTTACAGCGTTGCAATTTATACTGTATCTGTGATGTTAAAGGCATGTTGTTACAAAGAAAAGTGCTCAAGGTATGTTCAGCATTGTGCTTTTCCGGTATGAAAAGAAAATTTGCGGTTAATGCGCATTTTTACATTTTTTGACTACATTTGTTAACGTGCTACATTCTTTGGCTACATTATTACGCTTGTACGTTACGTTCTGTTGTCACAGGGCTCCACCTGGCTAATTGGAACATTCGGTCTAAAAAAGCTGATATCTTCGACATTAACTATCGCTGATGACGCCCATATCTGGGAAATATTCAAATCAAAGTTCTCTGATTTTAACAATTTTCATACTATGTTATACACCTGTGCAAAGTAGGTTGCGTTGCTCTTAGAAAGTGTTTAAACATATTTTGAAAGGTTGTGTGTGCATCATAAAACGTTTTCACTTGATGTGCTGCTTTGCACTGGACCAAAACCGTTTTTTTTGTTTTTATTTTAACCGGTGTAAATTTTTGCAGAGAATTCGACTTCTTAGAAATGGAGACGGTTGTTAAGTTGTCAAAGACTATGTTGATACCAAGCATGTTCTTAATCACAATCACGCTTGTAGTGAAGTGCCTTAAATACGAATACGAACAGTATCAGGTGAGTTCGGTTATTAACACACTGCAAGGTGTAGGGTAGAAAAATCCATCGTATTGGCGGTAATTCCTGCACATCAGTATTTGGACACTCGCCATTGCGCAGCTTTCACCAAAAATCAGATAACAAAAGCTTGCAATGGAATTTCATTTCACTCAAAAGAGCATCGTCAGATCGGCTAATACAGTATAATAACATTGTAAAATGGTTCAAAAATTGCTTTAGTGAAACAACCCAAAGCTCCATGTCTCGATGAATGTGGTGAAGAGAAATGTTTTCACAAAATTAATGCTAAATGTAACATTCAAAAGATCATTGTGGTAAATGCCAAGTTTTCGTGTTAGCGCAGTAGTAGTTTTTGTGGCATTTCGTGCGTTACGGTGAGTGTCCTCATGCGATTTGTCTTTACTGCAGAAAAGCAAAGGTGATTCCGCGAGCGATGACAGCGACAACTCCGAGCCGCAACCTTGGACTTACCAACCTGAAATCGAAGCACATCGTAGCAAACCGAACACTGATCTCGCATACAACGTGCTTCAAATGATAGGATTCACATGCATGGCAATCTTGATCATGCGACTGAAGTTATTCATGACTCCCATGATGTCGATTACAGCATCGCTTTTTGCGAACAGGTTAGTTGTTGTTTGAAACGCATCGTGAATTCCATGTTCACTTTGAAAAATCGCGAAATACCTCTGCCGCCCTGATCTGTGATTTAGTTAGAGTCGTCTGACACCGTACGAAACAAGGTTGTTTGTAATTACTGCGAAGCAGCGTTCTCGTTATGTTTAGCGGTGAAAACAGCAGGACTTCTTGATTTGTTTTGCTTGTCCAAGTAATCTGTCTCCACTAAGACGGCGCAGTCAAATCTGTCGGCAAAAGTTTTTAACAAGAAATCGATTTCCTACTAAAATGTCCTGAGTAAATTTATCCGCGTCACCTTTGTGGAGACTAATTACTTGGACACAGATTTGTGCAACAACGAATCATCGCAAAGTCATTAAAGCAGAGCCCAGTCGGATGATTCCTCGAACCTAGAGCTTTTAATCGTGGATTGTTTGTTTTTCATTTTATTCAAAGACGTAAACGCCTGATAAGCTTGTAATTGAGCTTAACCACGGTCGCTCTGGAAATTAACTGGCCTGTTGCTGACGGACAAGAGCAAAAAGCTGTAATGATAAATGTCAAGCGTTCTTATGCATTAGTGTTCCACGATCCGTACCAGATGTTTTTATCGACTGTGGAAGCAAAGAATGAAACTGCAAAATGCGATCTATCGCATTGTACACTGTTCTTGTTGATATACTCACGATTTTCAAAATTTTTAAAAATTACTTTCAATGTTGAAAACATTTTACGAATGGCAATTAATCTAGGTCCATGTACCGTGAATATGTGGACATTAGCGTACTTAAAAAGTGCAGTTTTAAGTATTGAATGAAAAATGTGACCAATTTTAGCCCCTAAACCTCTTTCAATTTTAGTTCAAGTTCTGCAATTTTCATCCTGTTGGATAGAATTATAATTCTGTTTTATACTTACTCTTGAAAACTCCTGGTGTTCCGCTAGAATTGCGTTCGCTACGCAGCGATAGGTTGCCCCCAAATGAAGTCCCTCTCCCCATCTGTATGATTTGAAAGTATGAGCCAAATATGTGTCTTAAATTGATGCATTATTTAAAAGAAATTACTGTCTCCTTTTGCACGCGCGGACCTTGGAAAATATGCTTCATCCTTTTCGGTATGTGGGCGTTGTTGAAAAATTGACGACAGCGTTTAGAAGATCAAGTGTGCAGTGTGTTGTGTGATGAAGTGTGTTGACTCGGCAGCAAATCTTATACAGCGGCGTTGATTTTTTTTGTCGGCTGCATGGCAGAGCGTCTGTACCATCATCTAAAATCATAGGTTAAGCTTTAGACGTCAAAAGCAAGTAATCTCGTAGTGTCGCTGCTGTTGGTTTGTCACCAGCGAAAGTTATGATTCTTATTTTTTTCAGGCAGTTATTCGGATTTATCGGTTCGCGGATGCACCACGGTGCATTTTTGTGTGTGATCTTGGGTTTGGCCTCTGTCTCCGGATTTCAAAATCTTGCTCACCAATGGAATATAATCGGAGAGTTCGAAAACTGGCCGCATGAACAGGTGGCGTAAGGTTTTTACCCAGTCCTGTAGACTTGTGTACGCATGTATGTGTTTCTCCCTTTCAGAGTGTCTAAGGTGGTTATTAGATGGTACTCAGTTTAAAATACTAATTGGTGAACGCAAATGCAAAGATGCCAACTGTATAAAGCTTGCGATAACACCTGGAACATTGCTGAAAATTATTAGAAAGCTTTTAACTTGCATCTCAATGTTTTCAAACAGTAAAGGCGATAATAGCTTCGTCGCGTGTTAAAACCTACGTGTCCTTAACTTTTTTCTGCCCTCAAGCTATGACGTTGTCTGCGGCACCGCCTGCCACGTGCAACTTGCTCGAAAATTAGAAGTACTGAGAAAGTTGCACGTCAGAATTGCGTCCCGTGCTTGGACATTTTACTAACAGCGTCCAGCGTCAACATTTTACCCGCGTTGTTGCTTTCCATGCCATGTTTGAAGATTGCGGATAACAAAGTGAAGGTGTTAATAAGGTTTAAGGTATTGATGGATGCTTTCGACAATTTTAACCCTCCTTAGCAGGGTTAAGAAAAACCCGTTTTTTTTGAAAAAGAAACAAGATTTTGTTTTTTTTTAAGGAAAATGGAAAAACCTTATTCTTAATTGTTTTTATTGCATCATGCAATATATTATTTTCAGAATTACACAATAACTTGTTATACCTATTATGCCATTCACATTTGAGTGTAAACAAATGTACCCTATATTTGTTTTTGCAAATTTTTGGTCAATTCACTCCAAAGTGGTAAGGCTTGGCAAGAATGCGCACAGCAAACAAAGAAAAAGCATTTCCACACAAACTCTGCAGTTTCACGTCAAGTTTATCTGCATGCCCTGCTAGTCCAGCATCTACAGCAGGGATCACCAACCTTCTTGAAGCTAAGAGCTACTTCTTACGTGCCGATTAATGCAAAGAGCTACCAGNTTGATGCACGCTTCTGAAATAAAAATGTTNCTCAATTTACCTTTAATTATTTTANTATTAACAATTAAGATATTCCGCAATGTGAAGACACTGATCATGCTAATGTTATTTTTAGAGCAGGCCCGTGCGGGCAGTAGTGTAGCCAGCCTGAAAATTTTTTCTGGGCCTAATCTTGACTTTCAGCGTGCAACAGTATATTGTTTGGGACAACACCTCTCAAAGCGCAAAACGACAAGAAATGCTAGAAATTTGGGGGTCATGCTATTTGGTTACGCCTATGCCCGTGGACAACCTGCTTGGTCGTTGCGGCCGACCTGGGCACCACATTGGTGACCCCTGATCTTTAGAGTGTTTTTTTTTTCAACATATGATTTGGTACAGTCCAAAATCAGAAAAAGTTGATAGATGCACATGAGGCAGAAATATTGGTTAAAATATACTGATTGTGCAGAGCTGAGAAAGATAACCATTACAAACTGTTTAATTATTTTTTTTAATCCTTCAAATTTAATTGCTGTTCATTTTGTTTGATCAAAAAAAGTTAAAGTTAACTGTACAAGTGTCCTGCCTATTTTACTTTTTACTTCTTAGTATATTTTTTCAAAGTAAAAACTTTGTTTTAAGTGTTTTTTTTTAACCCGGGTGGGTTTTTTTGGGTCGTTTTTTTTACAACAACCCTGCAAACAATAGTAGGTTAGAAATTTCGCTTGACACCGGGAAACGGCACCAAATGACCACCAAAACCGCTCCAGCGCAGCCGCTTGTGGGCGCTCAGCAGCCGATGAGCCAACAAGTCGTTTGGCTCCAGCTTTGTCAAACCGCAACATTGCTTAGAGGAGCATGCAAGCCGCAGTGATCAGAGCACCTCAGTTCTTCTAACTTTCGACGGGGCACAAATGCTTGATGGTGCAACAATTCGTTCTTGACGTCACGCGGCGCTCTGACGACGTTCACTTTCAACTTCAGCTTCTCGCGAACTTCAGTGATGAACCTGCACAACAGAGCGTTAGTGGGGAGAACTGCAATGGCGCAGATGAAACAGCTATGCAGCAAAAACATCAATTTAAATGAGATCACGTTCGAAATTTCTGAAAAATAATGTTTTTATAATCACCAAGAATCACTGAAACAGTTTCATAAAACGTACTACGTTCAACACTACTCCAGACGCGTTTAGAACGTAGGGGTCTTTTACTAACACGCAATCCTTGTAACTGGTAACTACCACATATGACTGATTGCTTTCATAATTAAATCTCAGCTGGTGGGACAAAAACAATAACGTTGAGATTTACTCGAAGAAGCTCAGTAAACAAATTAACATCTCATGCTACAAACGACCCGCTCATGGATATGCTTCATTTATCAAAATAAATCTATGGCGGTCCGTTTTCGCCATGTCAAAATTTTGTTATCACTCCAAAAAGTTTTTGCGCAAAAAATTTTTCTTTCAAAGAAAATTGAAATTGACAAATTCTTTATAACTAATAAAACTTTTTTTCCAAGAAAAACCCTCATGACAATTTTTTTTATTACTGAGCCCAACTGTGCCAGGGAAGTGTTTCCCATTGAAGTTTGCGAATAGACCATGTTGTAGATTCAGATGTTGCGTGTTCCTTTTTGCAGAAATTTTTTTAACGAATTATCTCCAACCTGATTTCTTCTACTGTGTGTTGTTTTGCTTTCTCTTAACACAGAATAATTTTCTCAGCAAAACACTTTTTTAAGTTTCAAAGAATTAGTCAACCAGGGTTGTTTTAAGGCGTTTCAGGGACCCGATTCGGGTCCCTAGAATTTCAAATCGGGTCCCTAAAATCAGAGAAAATTATCATCGGGCCCTACAATCAGAGAAAATCGGGTCCCTACAGATCCAAACCGGGTTCCTTACATTTTCCTTAAAAAACCCTGAGTCAACTAAAATTAATTTTTTCTTATGTAGGCGTCTTTTCCCCCTTCCTACTTGTGATTATCGTCGACGTCTTCACAGACAAAAGCGAACATATCACGCGTCGCGATGTGGTTCTCGAGCAGCTCTGCATGGACGGGGTCGAGCACGTCGATCTGAATATAAAGATCAGATGCAGGAACATAATATACAAGGTTGTGCGATGTCGTGTCGAGAAGCATGCGTAGGCTTCGCGGGATGTTACAACGCTTGAAAAATTATTTGTCACAACACATTTCATTTGCGACCAGGTCGCAATAACCGTTCCGTCTTTAACTAGTGCAACAAATCATGTCCTCCCAGTATTTTTGACTGACCTTTCCATATGCGACTTCTACATTCCCAAACACCACTATGGCGTCACTGTAAAATGTAGCGACTTTTTTAAAATTGCCGCGTAACTAAATCAGCGGTAATTTTTAGCAAATTCTTCTTCACCATTTTTAACCAGTGACTTTCGAATGTGTGGGTCGAGTTCATAATCATTATTACCCTCCCGACGACCTTCCTTACATGGTAAGGCATGGTAAAGTTGGAAAAAGTTTCATGCCTCATCTACGCAACATGACTGATTATTTACGCAGCGCACACGTCACGTCACATTGCATTACGTTTCATCGTGTAACTGAACCTTCAGTACCGTGGAAAGCGCTCCACGTTTTATGTGAGGTATTTAATGCACTACAACTACATCCTTCACTGCATGACAACAAGGAAGAGACGCTGAACATATCCCCAAATTGAAGCTGAACTTCTGCTTAATACAAATAAGCGGCCAGACCTTAAATCTTCTCACGTAACACAGTTCACAAAGAAGCAGCACGCGATAATACAAGTCAGTTCCAGTTAGGTTCTCCTTTAATTTACATTACGCTCTGCTGCAACAGCATGGACTGCAATAAACCAACACAGCGGTCCCTACTGGTCGACTTTAACTTGATCTGACAAAAACTTATTCCAGCGTTTTTCAACAGAGACTCATTCAGTTTCACGATTATGCGAATCAGCGGAAGAAGAAAAAGTCGAGAGATCCACCATGGATCTTTTTCCCGTAATCAGGAAAAAAGAGTGGAAGAGTCGTTAAAAACTAATGTCTGATCAAAAAATACAAAAAGAACTAAAAGTATTTGTCGGCCTAATGTTGTTCTCTTACCGTTAAAATGAGCGGTTCATGTACTATTGATTTGAACTTGTCTTTATTGGCTCGCAGCCAGAGTATAGCGTCATAACAGTCTTTGTTGCGTCGTCGCAATGCTTCCAAGCGCTTCTTCTTCATGTTGTTCAGTTCAGAAAGCTTTTTGTTCCAGCCTGTTAGCAACATGGCGCCATTCACAAACCAGCGATATAACCACGAGCTAACCTTTTCGCATGACTTTAATAAGGAGCCTCGAGTGAGTGCGATGACACTTCACAGACGCTATGTTAATAGCGGGCTTGCACAACCAATGCAATGTGGTGTATGTTATGCAATGATACCTGCCAGCCACCCCAGCGTTGGTCTAAACCAGGGGTGCTCAACCTTTCTGCTACTGCCGGTCACATTATCACGTATATTTTTATGAATTACCGCCGCCAGGGAGTTTAAGATATTTCTATGCTTTGCACAGCTTCTGTTCTGCTTCCACCCACTGAGCCTAGTCTGCTTCCACAAGGCCGCTTCACCGTTTTGTACTTCATCCTGATAACAGTTGGCACAGAGGTTTTATCAATCCACGGGCGCTATAATTTATATTCTGACGTACATGTGCACGTCGCGTGAATAATATCGTAGGCCGCAGGTTTTGCACCCTTGGCCTCAACGGATTAAACGCCCAATCCAAGTTTAAGCCTCTTGTTTTACAAGCTACCTTGTGTGTGGTTGAACAGCTCGTCCCACCTGAAAGCTTTAGATTGCGAACAAGACAGCCATTATTTGACCTCTTCTCTGAGGTCAAACTACGACGGTGACGTCGCGTCGTTCACACGCATTGAATCTTTCAACAGAGCGCAGATACCCGCGAGCCGTACTCAGATACAAATACCCACACCACGATGAGTGAAAAATCACCTCTTTGGGATTTTTTTCCTTTTACGAAAGGCAAGCTGAAGACGTGTTACAGTAAGGGGTATAAGAGCGTAAGGGGTATAAGCGTGTAAGGGGTATAAGCGTGTAAGGGGTATAAGCGTGTAAGGGGTATAAGCGTGTAAGGGGTATAAGCGTGAAGCTGCAACAATGTTAGATAATTGCACAACAGTCCACGTGTCAGGAGGTGACTCCAAAACAGAGGTGGCTCCACTCATTACCCTGACGCACAATCGGCGGGTTTCAGAGTCATCGCATTCGCTTCTTTAGGATATTCTAAACCAGAAGCGCCTAATGCTGATGAAGTATCATCACAGCAAGCGAGAAACGATCATCAACGTCTTGAGTGGCGTTAGAGGTGAAAATGCGTATAATCACTAACGCCGGCTTCAGCGACCGATTTCCAAGGCTCGGACACACTTTAAACCAGCCGTTCCCAACCTTCGTCTGATCAGCATGCACCCCTAAAATTTCTTTATGACAAAAAGGCTAAGTGAGATAACAAGCATCAACTGAATTTTAAATAGAACATCTAGATTTTTAGAACTATAAAGGTAGACTTCGTTTTTATGTCTCGTAGTTAGTATATTTAACAATAAACATACGACTTTTGAAAATAATATTCACTGATATACATATATTTAGAAATAAATTATACATAAATATATTTTTCCTTTCTATTGCTAANCTTAAATGTACTCCTTTGGATAGGCAGGCAAATAATNTACCCTTAGGGGTGCATGTACCCCAGGTTGGGCACCCCTAGGGGTGCCAGTGCCCTAGGTTGGAAACCCCTGCTTTAAATCAACGATGAAATGCAAATAGATCTGATATGTTCACAACCGTGTAAGATGCCGATCCGGGATTGCTGCACGAATTTCTAAATGACCAAACGCCAGAACACTTACCTTCGGCCTCTTTCTCTCTGGCCCTCCTTTTGTTGTCGATATCATCCAGTTCGTGTTCAACGTGGGTGATTTCTTTAACATTTCCCAAAATCCTGACTTTCAACTCGTCGACCTCTCGCTGAACGTCGATGTCTTGCATCGCGTCGAGCTCCCTCTGCCACCCGGATATCAACTTGACGCATTCTTCGATTCTGGCGAACGCAAAAACGCGGGATGCAATGGTTGATATTCGAATGCACCGACTGACTTGTTTGACAGTCACAGCAATTTCAGTAACCGCGCACTGGGGGTTGGGCGACGCCACAACAATTTTTCAGCAATGCAGCTCTCCAGAGAAGTCACCTACATTCGGTTGATCAGTAAAACAAATAAAACTTACGCAGTTCCACATTATTTGGACAAGATTGCCTGCCAATACTGGCCAGGAATCTACTACGGTATTAAACGCGCTGTCGCTTAAAATATAGCTGCATATATTCTGTTTTGAAAAATATTTTGCGGTAGTGCTGTCTTGCAAATTAAGCAATTGTTGAAGAATCAGCGCGCAACCAGTGACGACAAAAAATAATTTAAAAAAACTCGTTGAAATATAGGTTTTTCACCTTTCAGTCGTTTTCACATACAAACATAGCACCGAAAGCTCGTTATGTCTGACGTGTAATAATAATTACAACATGTTTAATATCCGCGTTGGTGGAAAAATGTTTTCAGAAAAACATCAAACGACTTTCTTCACTGTAAAATGCAGCAGAGGTGAGAAAAAGTCGAATGTCTTCACAACTCGCAACACTCCGGGGGAAGTATGTCCGTACTTTTTCAAACGGATCTGTTCGTCTTTTTCACGCTCCTTATATTCCTCCCATTTTTCTTGCGCCTTGTCGTCCATCTCAGCGATACTGTTGTGGATCGACTTCGTATGGGAGGCGGCCAACTTCAGTTCCTCGGTCTGCACAACATAAAACCTACTTTTTAGAGATGCACACCCACAGCAATGTCTTTTCTTTCGTGTATTTTTTCGCAGTGCAGATTTTAAAAGAATGGACGAAATACTCACACTCTAACCGAATGACGCAGGTGAGAAGAACATATAATGCAGTGGCTCTCAAATTGTGTTATGCAAAGGTGCATCAAATGGCACACAAATTTTTTTAAGTGTCTTCATGACGAAATGTCAATGTGAAAAAAGTACAATAATCAGAGGTACATTTCTAATTATTGTGTTCGCCATTACAGTCAAATGGTAATTGATAGACAAAACATTGCCCGAAGGGTACACCACCAAAAACTTGAAAACCACTGAGCTACACCACTGACAATAAAGTCGAGATAAAACCTTGCACTGCACTTTTCGTGGCATAAGTAGGTTCAGTGGATGCGCAACATCGCTGTTTGGCCAACTTGTGTGCCCACTTTCGGCACAAGGCGCGATTTGATTTCTCTATTTTCACCAAACACTCGGTTCGCCGTCGTTCGCCAATGTCCTCCTCATATCATCACAACTCAGCCTTATTCTGCTTAGAAGGAAAATTTGCCTTTTCCGTGCTCGTCAAGTCTGGTCCAGGTGCCGATATTGTGCTGAGCTAAACCCGCGATTTTTCAAGAGGACAAAGGTAACGTTGATAAAGGCTACTCTACCGCGGGAGCTTATCTGCATAGATTTCAAAGATCCTCTGGATTCACGCTACTAACGGTAATTGTTACTTGCACTCGACGAGTTCAGTCGCTTTCCTTTTGCCTCCCCATGCCGTGACATGACCAGCAGGGTTGCAGCATCGGAGTTGGATTTCTACGAACACTAGGAGTCGGAGTCGGATTTTTTTATCCGACTTCCACTCCGGAAGTGCAACTGAATTATTTTTTACATCGCAATCCTAAAATAGGAATCCTAACTCGTACCTGTTGAAATGGCACAATTTATGTTGAAACTTTTATTGAAACAGATAATTCTTGCTGCATACCACGATTTCCATTCATTGGTAGTTGCTACAAAATTGTTGACAGCCAAACATTACGTTAAGGGGTCGGAGTCGGAAAATTATAAAGCTAGGGGTCGGTCGGACATTTTACCTCCGACTCCGCAACCCTGAGACTACTCAGACAGTCACATCGTGCCTACCAACCTTGTTTGGTTTCCCAGGTTACGTTCGTGTGACAGAGAAACTTTCCTGGCTCGAGAACTAAAGGACTACCTCCACGAGGAAGGTATAGCAACGAGCCATTCTACACCGTATCACCTCACAGGAAATGCTCAATGCGAACGAGCGAATCAAACTATCTGGAAGACAATGCAGTTGATGCTAAGAAGTCGCGGTCTCCGCGAGACGTGGGACAATGTTCTAACCGAAGCGCTGCATTGTGTACGATCGTTGTTGTGCACCTCAACTAACGCCACCTCTCATGAACCTTTCCTAAATTTCCATCGACGATCTAATGCCCGGCAAATCTTACCACGTGGCTTGTACAATCAGGTCCTGTGTTGCTCAGGACATATGTACGAAATAAACGTGACCCCCTCTGCCATGAAATGCAGCTACTTGTTGCTAATCGTAGCTACGGTCGTGCTGTTTTTTTTTCGGTCATAGGCCGCAATGTTTTTGAAATGACCGTAAAAATTTTAAGCCATTTCGGTCAGAATTTCTTAAATTATAGGCGAATGAACACTGCTACGCCTAGTTTTAAGTAACTGTGAGACAAATGATTGAAATGTTTCACTGACCAAAATGTTACAGCAAAAAAATGACCGAAATGTCTCAGCGTAAAAATAACAGCGCTCATGTACGTCTTTCCGATGGAAGGAAAACCGTGTCTGCTTCAAAGTTGGCACCCAGGGGGGAACTACCTACAAACTCACCACGACCACCTGGTGAGGTGCCTAAGGACCTTGCGGAAGCTCCCTGGCCAATCGATTTGACCGACGGGCCGTGGTTAATGAACGCTCCGAGCAAAATCCTGAAGACCTACAAAAAGCCGAGGAAAAAATTTCGCTACCGCGACGGTCTTCCAGGATTAATAAACCACCTGAGCGACACGGTGCGATCCCTCACTGATGAGTGATCTGAATGGAATGCACACGTGCTACGGCATGTTTGTTGATGACCTGATGAAGCGTTATTTTCGCGAAGCATTCGCAAACGAACTGTTAGCTTGTTGCATCTTCTAGAGCAGCGCTTTTCAACCTTTAGAAAGACGGTTCGCACTCTTTTTTTCAACGAAAATTTCATTGTGCGCACGCCGCTAGCAATGACGTAAGCAGAAAATTTTCATGGGGAAGGGGTTCATTCAGTGGCATATGATGATCATTTCTATTTCGTGTCCCCTATGTGTGACGTCACAATTGGACGTCATATTCACGTTTCCAAATCAACGTTTTGGCGAAGAGTGTTGACGCAATGCATATTCTGCCACACGCACTCTCCGTGTTTCATGTGTCATTAAACTTAATAAAACTATCAGCGCTCCAAGTTAGGATATCGGAAGAAAATACACTGAACGCTACGACACAGCAGTTCAAAACTGCAAAAATATCAGGCTGCACATTGAAACAGGGGAGTAAAACACACTCATCACCACACCAGAGCGATTTACTACTGCCAAATCAGGCTGCGCTAATGTCTCGTCGAATACGAGCACTCGAGCATAGAAGGTGTGCGGCTGGATTGGCTTGCACACTCCAGTTTGCAAGATCGAATCTTGCTAACTACACAAAAATATTATTGAGAATGCGCATACAGTACGCAAGAAAACTTTCGTTTTTTCTATAGATGGAAGTCCAGCAAACCTTTACAGTAGTTTTCCTTTTTCACTGTTGAAACCTTATCAAATGCCTGAATGCTTCTATGTTAACAGCTGCTGTTTTTGAGCTCCTGCAACAGTTCTATCATGCTACAAAAACTGGTATTGCAAGCAATGCAGTCAGTGCATGCACTGTTTAGCAATAGCCGACAAAATAAGACAATTGTTTCGGATAAAGTGACCTATCGAGGAACACAATCTTAAACATGCGTTGTAGACGAAACGTCTACAGAGAATGGTGAGATAGTTCCTGAATGCAGACGATAACCCAAATTCCCACCAAAACCTAATTATTACTTTTTGGCCCATCTACAATGTTCCTTGAAATTTGCATGCAAATTTATTCCGTGGTATTCGTATTATGTCGACAAATTAACAAGCAAAAAGTATGCGAAAACAATTAATCTTCTTTGCGCAGGTAACAAAATCTTTGTAACTCATCAAACTCTTGTTTCATTTGGGTAAGATTGGGCTTCTTGTGCTGGACAAAAGTTGAATACGTAGCAGACTGTGGACAAAAGTTAAGCAGTAGCCTATTACGCTACAGCGAACTAACACTTTAGTTACAGTAACTGCAGGTTAGGTTAGAGCGTTCAGCCACAGCATAAATTCCATAACAGCAAATTTAACCGTAAAACGTAGCGCACATGTCATGTAGACTAAAATTGAAGTGCGCTAGATTAGCTGTGGTTATGCTAAAGATGGCTACTGAATATTGATTAAGGGAGCATCAGACCTCCCAGCAACAATTTTAGGACAAAAGTTCAGCTCAGCATGAATTCAGACGCTTTTTCATAGACCCATATTCTGCTGCCTCTAATAAAATTTTTTCAACCACTCCACAGTAGGCTAAGTTGCGTTACCGCGATATAGTCGCGTTTCGTACAAAAAATTGAATGGATGAGCAGGAGAAGTTGGTCATTGACTCGCTGTAAACTATAAACTTCACATTTCGCGCTGTGACATGGAAAAAATATTACCTGGTCATTTTCAATGCCCCTTTGGTGCAATAAACACCTTACAGGGAAAAGCACGATTTATTGCTTCGAAATTTTTGGGACGTTTGTCTCTACGAGTACTTAGTGGTGTTTCAACCTCTCCGGTGGCGTTGCGTTGAATGTGAGATTCACCACGAACGGGATGTGCGCGAAGAAAAACAATATCTATACGTGGCGCGAACAAGCAATAACAGAGTGACTGCGGCGCATGAACTCTATTGTTGCTTGCTGCCACAGTGCGAAGCTTTGCGCACATGCCGCTCGGGCTTTTCCGATCGCAACAGTGGCGTAGTCGGCCCACAAAATTAGGCAGGGGAATCTTTTGACTTTAAGCAAGCAACAGTATTTGTTTTCGACACCGCCTCTCAAACCACAAAGAGACAAGAAACGCAAGACATTTGGCGGAAATGGCCCCCTTGCCTACGTCTATGCGCGTACCCCAACCGTTTTTCGGGTAGGGAGAGTTGTGCTGTTTTCGAAATAGGCACCTTTTTCCGATCTTCAAGATATTTTCTATGGTCTAATGGCTGTGATAACGAATAGCATTTTATTTTAAATAGTTTGTGATTGATAGTTTGCCATTGGTTGGCAGGTATTTTTGTAAACAAAATTCGCCATTTGGTTAGACAATTGTGATGTGTAATAAAAGTCAGAAACGTTTCCGAAAATAAACAAATTTTCAAGTCCGAACGTCACAAACTTCTATTCCAGGCACATCTGTAATTTTCAAACAATACGGCACGGGTCTTGTACAGACTGCCAACAAGGTTTAGTGGCAGCAATTCGGGTTTTTCGTGTTTTTTGTGTCACTTTCATGCCTGCCCCACGCGTTTTTGCGGCGCGGACCAGTGTTTGCTTCGCTAAAAATAAATTTTTTTCGACAATAATAAATTTTTTTCGACAGCACTATTTCGCTGTGACTGTCTCGCTGGACGGCAAGCGCACTCCTCCACAACGCGTACACGGACCTCTAAAATGGATGTATTGAGGGTTACCGCCAACACAATACTCTCCCACACTTCTACATGTAGTTCCACACGCACCAAATAAAAAGCAACAAACATTTGTAATGTTTTCACTTTAAGGTATTAGCGCATCAAGACGTTAAAGGAACAGAATAGTAAACGGGCCTCAATTTGAAGCATAAACCCGGCCAGAGCGCGACATACATTTTTGAAGCCAGATTTAGGCCCGAAAGCCAAATTTACCAAGTGAGTCATTAAATGCGCAACTGCTGGGCATCAAAAAATGTAGTGTACGGGTGTAGCTGCAGGTGTTGCGATCGAAAATCCCGAGCGGCATGTGCGCAAAGCTTCGCACTGTGGCAGCAAGCAACAATAGAGATCACCCGACGACATCACTCTATTATTGCTTGTTCGCGCCACGTATAGATATTGTTTTTCTTCACGTACATCCCGTTTGTGGTGAGTCACAAATTCAACGCAACCGGAGAGGTTGCAACACAGGTATCCTGTTTTATCACACCCAAAATAGCAACCACCTTGCCCAAAACATTGGTTTAAACAAGCACAAAACTTAGCTTTTGAGTCAACGATTATAATTCGAACTGTAATGGTTCTCAAGAAAAAAGAGAAATTATCACGAAACTATCCGCGAGGGCGCTATAGGCATAAAAGAAACTATCTAGGGTAGCGATGTAGACATGAAAAGCCGGCTTGTAGGCCATCGTTTCTTAAAATAAGCCAAGAATCGATTGAGTGACTGATCTTTTCAACGTAACGCGACAGCGTGCTAATTTCCTTGCCATTGTCGCCTTCTCAAAAAGAGTGTGACATTAAACCGAGCAGAGAAAAGAACGCAGCTGTGTTTGCAAATAGAATTAGCTGAAGAAAAATCACAATCGCTTCGCTCACATAAGTCACCGCGGTGAGCACAACAAACGTATGTCACGGAAGAAAACAATCGTTATTCTGAATTTTGTATGCAGGTCCGAAACAAGCCCGAACCGGGACCGACATACAACTCTGTACAAGAATTCCGATATTTAGCAAGGCGATAACGCCAGTTTTCAATCACTTCGAATCTAAGCACAAAAACCCAGGCAACCTTTCTCTTCGTTCCCTGATCCAATGATACAATTTTCCTTTTGAAAGCTTCCAGTTTTTCTACGAGCGGCAGAAGCACTTGTTGAGCGGCCGCTTTCCTTTGTTTCAAGGTCTTGAAAACATCCTTGCACCGATTGAATTCTATTCTTGCCTCCTCGTAGATCTGCGGAGAATGGCTCAGGTCAGTAAAAAAGTTCGAAAAAAGCGAAAACGATCTTGGTCACAGCGCTGCGCGACACCTTGTAACATCTAAAAGCTTACAGAACAACGGTGACGATCACATCGCTGAGCAGAGTAGCTTTTGAGGGATTATGAAACATTTTGGTATAAAAGTATATGGGTGGGGGGGC
>JGI24021J15306_10001905_pt1 | contig 21489 bp, 10 predicted proteins | sample Ectturendosymbi1_FD_15306 | JGI IMG/M metagenome (IMG submission 15306)
AATGTGGCCACGCTCTCGTAACGCGTTTGCGTTTCGCCGACGTACGTATTGGAGCCGACTGGCGGCTGGAGCAACTGGCGGCTGAGTTGACCTAGGTATCTTCACCCATTGCTTTCCTACCGTCATCTGCGTTACATTGATGTCTATTGAAATAATGTTGTGATTGCTACATGGCTTTATGCTTCATAACCTCCATTGTGTATCATTCACTTTTCTCACCTATGTGCACAACTCATTTCTTCAGTTGCATATGTCTTAATTTTTCATACATTGCTTGACCTCCATGATCCTTGTTGAATGATTGTTACCTTTGTGATCTGATTTTTTATGGGTTTGTTCAATTCTGTTGTAATGGTACCACATTTTGTTCTGGGTATGCTTTTTATCTTATTTTTTATACCATGTCCATTTAATACTCCATTATGAACTATATGTTTCTTCTCATTAATGTGCATGTATGTGCTGAACTTGGCTCATGTGTTTCACCCCAAAGTTCTTTACTTATTTAAGGAAAACTTTACATGGTTATAAAAGTGCTTAATATTCAGCAGGCCTCATATTGTTAAATCAGTCAAAGACAAAAACAATAAGCACAGATTATAAATGGCAGTGGCTACCGATATGCTTGTGGATCTTGAAACTTGAAAACTTATTCATATGCCACCTGTGATGTAACAAAAACGCACAATGAGAGTGCAGTAGGCTTGGTAAAAACAAACTAAACGTAAAAGATTATCCTAAGCTCTAACTTAACACTAACCCTTAAATGTAACACCTAAGCCAGAAAAATGTTAAGACAAACTGTCCCCTTCATTTGAATTGCGTCAGGCAAGGTGTATCTATAGTCACTTCCATTATAACTAGCTTTAGCTTAAAGCAGGAATTTCTAAACTATAAAGCTACTTCATAACATTTTGACGGTTGGGCATCATATGTAATGTGATTATTTCAAATATATGTTACATTCTATCATATTAACAAATGTTTCGTTAATGTATATATTATGTTTTCATTATTAACAAAATTTCATCGTGGGCTGGATGGAATAAGGCTGTAGTTTGGAGACTGCTGGCTTCTAGACCAATCATTTTTGCCATCTATGTATCTGTCATGACTTGTCCTTAGGACTAAGCTCAGATTAATACTTTTTAGGAGCACCTTTGCAATCCGAGACTGATGAGGCAAATGGATTGATGTTCACCTTTAGTATCTCATGGACATTGACTTTAATGTTTCCACTTTTGTAAGTCTCCTTGTGCAGTATTGTTTTTCTCCCCTTTTTAGCTATCCTGACTACCACATATCCTATGATGAAAACAGCATTGTGATATAGCTCACTTCACTTGAAATTCCTGAGGGCCATTCCAGAAAAAAAGAAAAATTCCTGGGACTGCTTTTTATTGTTAAATTTCTTGCAATCTGCTTTCACCCTGGCTTCTTAAACTTCATTCAATGATGTTATGTGCCTGGTTGGACATACATGCAACTATGTTATTCCATTATAGCCTATGGGTGATTACATTACTTCTTTTTGGTTTGTATGGATTAACATTGTTTTTGGCCTCTGCTAGTGCAATGCGCCTTTGTTCTGTAATGTCATGGTTACTGCGATGATTTCTGCCTCATAACCTTTACTGTCACTTCCAGTTTGTGCATGTCTCACCTATTCATTTGTACATACCCTGACTCCTCACCCATTGCTTGCCCACCATCATCTGCTTTGTTTAAAATAATAGTGAAAATAAAAAATCAATGGCAAAACAACAACAGTAGGTACACAGGAAAATACAGAAAATGGGACATATTATGCAAAAACATTAGATGCAAACAAAAAATTGGAAAAGCAAGCAATGTACCCCAAGTCAAAAGTAGCAGATGAAGAGGGACCATTGCAAACATGAACGAAATAATCCATTGATATTTTAATGAAACAACATATTAGTTTTCAGCCCTCATGCGTATAGCTCAAATTCTGCCAAATTGAACCTGAGTTTTCTGATAAACTTAACATGTTTGCTACCAGTGTACGAATATAATGTACCCAAAAATCCCACATTAGCTGTAATGTTCATGCTACTTTGCAACTCCTTAACTCGCTAGTCGATTATGCTAGTGAGCTGTTCAAACCCTCAAAAAATGTGGCAAGTCTTCTAGTTTACATTGAATAAAATTTTGGTTTTGGGTTTTTTGTGGGTGACGTCATAAATGGGATAGGTTTTTCGCCATTTTGGCTCAGGTTACCTGGGCCTGGCCCCAACTGCAAAAAGGAAGTATTTCGCTCAAGTTTTTATTGGAAACTAGGTTAGAATCCAATTGTTTTGAACCTTTGTTCGCCTTTCTAATGCTTCTGGTTGAAAAGATATGACCTGAAAACAGCCATAAATTTTGAACCTGGAACCTTAGAAAGTCAATCAAAGGTTTGAAAGACTTGGATTCTTCCCTAGTTTCCAATGAAAACCTGAGTAAAATACTTCCATCCAGCAGTTGGGGCTCAGACCCAGGTAACCTGAGCCAAAATGGCCAAAAACCTGCTCCACTAATGACATCACCAACAAAAAAAACAAAACCCAAACTTTTCAGTTCAGACATGAAGACTCACTGAGTCTTTTGAGAGCTGTTTGAACAGCTCTCTAGCAAAATCAGCTGGCAAGTTGTGGAGTTGTTAAGAGATCTAGAAACCTGGGGTTTCACCAAAAACTAATAGCAAAGATCTAGAAGACTGAAATCTGAGCCATAGAACACACATTGTTTTGAAACTGTATCCATCGATCAATCACTGTTCAAGTTTACCTCTTGATCTGTGACAACAAAGTTTGCACTGACTATCTCCTGTCCCATTTGCAATTGCTGTAGGTAATAGAAATACTATAGTCCTGTTCATGTGCAGATTTTTTTAGGTCTCAGGTTAGCAAGTTCATTGTGTATGTGTTTCAAACTCTCTGTGAGTGCCAGCTCACTCCACAGCTCGTAATTAAAGCTGAAGCTGCAACAGTTTCAAATTGTAAAAAAGAACAGTTCCATGTGATGTGCATTTGACCAGTTCCAAGTGTTTTGAAAGAAAAGTTTCGAACAATCATCTTGCTCTACTTAGTTGGAGAATTTACTAACCAACAGGTGACAGCTGTAGTCTGGTGTCAACAGTGCTCTGGGAATCATTCTCGTTAATTCCCGCACAAATCTGCATGGTGTTGTGATTTGGCAACTGTTGTGGGTCCAGGTATAAAGGCTCCAATAAACATTTGTGATCTTTGAGCTGGTGCTCAGCTGAATATTCTTGTGTTATCTAGCCATCACCCTTTGTCTTGTTGTGTCTATCTTCAATTGAACAACATATATATATCTGTTTTATGTACCGCATTTTTCGGACCATAAGATGTACTTAAGACATTGATTGTCGGTCTACGAATATGTTGTACTTGGAAATTGGGAATACAACCAAGCATATTTCAGTTGCCTTACCAACCCCATAGCTCCTCAGTGGATTGTGCTAGAGAGCTGTTCAAACCCTCATAAGACTCGGCAAGTCTTTGGGTCTGCAATGAAAAAAAATGTTGGGGTTTTGTTTTTTTGTGAGTGACATCATAAGTAAGGAAGGTTTTTAGCCATTTTTGCCTGCTAGTACCTGACATGGGCCCAACTGTTAGACAGAAGTATTTCGCTGAAGGTTTTATTGGAAACAAGGCTAGAATCCACGTCTTTTAAGACCTTGATCGACTTTCTAGTGTTTCGCTTATGATATGATATAAAGAAAGTAATTATCTAATTATGGTATTAATTACTTTGTTTATAATGGGCCATAACTTTTGAACCAGAAACTTCAGCAAGACAATCAAAGTATCAAAAGACTTGAATTGTCGCCTAGTTTCCAATAAAAACTTGAGCGAAATACTACCATCTAGCAGATTGGGCCTAGGGCCAGATGAAGTGGGCCAAAACTGTGTAAAACACCTCCACTTATGATGTCACTCACAAAAAATCCGAAACCAAAAATTTTTTGTTTCTTTGCAGACACAAGGACTTGCGGAATCTTTTTAGGGTTTGAACAGCTCTCTAGTGCAATCATTGGCAGAGATATTCCTGCACAAAGACACATGCAGACTGCTGGATTTTAGCCTTAGCATACCAGACCGGAAGGTGTTAAAATCCTTTAATTTTCTCAAAATTGAAAAGTGCGCCTTATAATGCGGTGTGCCTAATGTATAAATCTGTTGTGCTTTCTCATCTAGAACCAATTGTATGTGGTAAAAGGTGCTATTTATTTAATTGCTAGTTGCAATTTTTTTGTAAACAGACCATCATGTTACATAATAAACCAACAACAATTGCAATGAACAGTGTATGTGGTTCTGAGAGTAGCTAGCACATACCTTAATTGTGAAGCACAGATTGCATTACTCTGTGAGGCTCCTGACTACACTAGCACACACCGAATCAAATATGTGCACGATTTATATTTTATTCTATTCGTGTCCAGCAGATTATGCATATGTGTGACAGATTAAACTCCATCATACGTAATGACAGATTAATCTCCCAGTGGCAATTCCGGCACTCAGGAGTTATTGTGAAAGAGTTGAAAACAGTTTGGCTTATCTAAATTTTGCTTCATTTAATGCACCTTATAATCCGGTGTGCCTTGTGTATGAAAAAAGAATAGCAAGCATTCAATTTTTGATACTGCGCCTTATCATCTTATGCACCTTATGTTCCAAAAAATACAGCAAATAAATGTTATATATATGATTTAACATTTATGTGCCTTTGCCTGTGATTGCTTTCTGTTTTTTTTTAATTTTGTCTGTCATGCCATGATCTTATATTTTCTGTATTTTCCTACATTTCTTGAAAGCTTCAGCTTAGAAATGAAATTTCAAGACCAGACAAAACTTTAAGAGTGTAGATGTTTATAATCATTGTCCAATTGATATGAAATACGATATTAGCACAGTTGACTATAGTTTACTTTTCAATAATGACAGGCTTAGCTAAGTCATAGGAATGAGGCTGAAATCACTATCTATGAGATCTTGGAAGGTTTACATCATCTGGTTGCCTTGCAAGCCTAGCAACGGTGCTCTTTAACAGTGTGAATCTAAGGTTTGTCCTAGTATAATTTATGAAGAGGTCATACTGCTTCTTGTTCTTTTCAGCTACCTTTCTATTTCTGTAGTCTTTAGTTCACTTTCACGTATTCTTGTGCTAAGATTTTTGCTGTTTTTACACACCCAAAGTTCTTGTGTTAACAATGCACAATATTTTTTCGATAACAGTCGTAGATACCAGATCAGACTAGACACCTCATCAGGCTAAACAAAAATTTTTGACAATACAGGAAACAGTTGAAAAAAGGTAGCTCAATTTGTACTTGTTTATCTCTTCATGGTTTTACTATAGGAAATTATTTCTGTTTTGTGGTGATTGGTTGTGGACCCTGACAATCACAATATAATAAGGTTTCACTATACCTCCTATTTGGAAAGGACATATTATATATCCCTAAAATGCCTTTTATATCCCATATGCATCATTTTTTGCAAGACATGCCATATGACTCACNAGGTGATTGAACTAGAGAGCTGTTCAAACTCTCTGAAGATGTGGAAAGTCTTGTTGTTTTGATTTTAAAAAATTAAGAAGTTTTGGATTTGAGTATTGTGGGTGATGTTATAATAATTAAGGTAGTTAAGGCTTTTTGGATGATGTCATAGGGCATTGGGTCCCAACCCGAAGAGGCAATTGTTTGTTTCTTTCTTTTAAAAAAACTAGGCAAAAATGCATATCTGTAGAGCCCTGGCTTTCTAGCATTTGTGGTTCAAAGGTTATGGCCTAAAAACAACAAAAAATTAATTAATTAATTCAGGGATTAACCAAATATGTTTGTTGTTTTCAGGCCAAGCCAATCAAAGGCTCAAAAGACTCATATTATAACCTAGTTTCCAATAAAACTTGTGTCAAAAAATTCCCTCTAGTGGTTGGTGCCCAGGGCCAGATGCCTAAAACCTAGCCCACTTACGACATCGCTCACAAAAATCTAAAACTTTCAAGTTTTTCTTCAATGTAAACAAGAAGACTTGCTGCATCTTTTGAGGATTTGAACAGCTCTGTAGTGTAATAGGTGGGCGAGTTGTGGAGTTGCAAAGTGACGGTAAAATAGTGGCTCACGAGGGTCTTATAGTAGTACAGTAGAATTCGCCTAATTCCTCATCTCAAGGGGATTAGAAAAAAGTGACAATTTAGGCAAAGTGACGAATTATGCAAACAGGTGAAAACTTTATCAGAGAAGCTTGTATACTGTATCATAGTAACTCGTATACATAGTGCTCTTATTTGCAGTAAAATACAAGTTTATAACGTTATGGTTGAATACAACAATTAATTCCTCTACTCTATCTGGACGCCTCCATTTAATCTAGTACCTTGACAAACTGCAAAGACTTCCCACGTTCTCTCAATGGGGAGTCGGGTCATGCTTTGCACCTCATGTTTCAATTCGACAAACAAATTGCAAGGTGCAACAGTTCTCAGATAAAGGACCTTAATTTGTTTGAATTCCCACACGTACTAGCTGCTTAACACCTTGAGAGCTGGTGTACGACATATTCGTACCTGGAAATCGGCCTAAAACCAGCAGTTTTCAGTTGCCTTACCAATGCCATAGATCCTCCGCCGATTGCGCTAGAGAGCTGTTCAAACCCTCAAAAGATATGGCAAGTCTTCTAGTCTGCACTCAAAAATTTATTTTGGTTGGGGGTTGTGGATTTTTTGTGAGTGGTGTCATAAGTGAAGTAGTTTTTGGGTCATTTTGGCTTATTTTACCTGGCCTAAGGCCCAACTGCTAGGCCAAAGTATTTCGCTGAATTTTTTATTGGAAACTAGGCTTGAGTCTGAGTCTTTGATCGACTTTCTAATGTTTCTTGTTCAAAAGTTATGATCTAAAATAAACAAATTAATTAATTAGCTAATTAGTCAAATATTTTTATTATTTTAGATCATAACTTTTGATCCCGAAACCCCAGCAGGTCGTTCAAAGTATCAAAAGACTCGGATTGCAGCCTAGTTTCCAATAAAAGCTTCAACGAAATACTACCATCTAACGGATTAGGCCCAGGGCCAGGTGAAGTGGGCCAAGGTGGCCTAAAAGTCCTCCATGTATGATGTCACTCACAAAAAATCCCCAACCCCAACCAAAAATTTTTTTCATTGCAAACTACGAGACTTGCTGAGTCTTTTGAGCCTTTGAACAGCTCTCTACTGCTTTCGGCACAAGAGTTACACTCGTGAAAAGCCATGTGTGATCTGTTTTTTGGCGCTAAATCCGCAAAACTTACTGGACATTAAAGTGTTAAACATCAAAAGCGAAACTGCAAATGACGTATTAGCTGAACAAAACGCTTCTAAGGGATAGAAAGAGGTGATGAATTAGATGAACAGAAATGTACACAAAAGATANGAATTCTGCCAAGACCAATGAAAAAGTAACGAATTAAGTGAATTGATGAATTAGACAATTTGTACTGTGGTAGTAAGTTTATTGGTGATAAGGGAGGTATTGCATTTACATTTTCAAAGTAAACAGTCTGCCAGGACACCGAAAAAAAACAGTACAGTTATCATGTGAGGTGTCCTTAGAAAAGCTAACAATGAAACATAATTCAGTTGTAGGTAAAAACAACCTGGAGCTGAAGGTGTTAAGGAGTGCTAAGGCAATTTACTCAGTTGCTGTGAATCGCACACCAACCTTGATTAGAAGACGGCACTCTACTACTGAGCTATTGCCAATAGATGTGATTAAGGTAGTAAACAATAAGTTACAGTATGTCATGCACTATGTGTATTGTTGATATGAGATTATGTGAAACTGTATTACACAAGTAAAATAGTGATAAGGTTTGAGAAAACACAGAAGCATTTTGCACAAAGTCATCCTTTTCAAAAAATGCATCTCTGCCAAGTATTGTGCAGCTCCATGTTGTCTTGTCCTTTCACTGATTCTGAAATAAACAATGAATGAATGAGTAACTTCACTCTGCAGGTGAAACAAGCAAGGAACCGATTGCAAATTATTGATAGGAAATTGATTTCACGTAACACTATGCATTGCCAGTCCTTACATCTGAAAGCACTGCTAACAGGTGAAACATTGAAATGCTAAAAAAAGGGCAGAGAAAGCAAACAACCTCAAGACTGAAATGAATAAATTCAGCAACACCAACTGAAACAATTGAAACTCGAAATTATGTCTTACTCAGATATTTGCATTTACTGGAGCTTCAAAACTTACTGTAAAAGTAACATAAGCTTGATAAAGCACAACATAAGCTGCTATGATTAACTCTATAAAATATGTTGTTCCCAGATAAATGCATTCACTTGAATTTCACTTCATTGAGCAAGGCAACCCTGGTGCAAATACAGTGAAGTTGGTAATGTATTGATATAAATGCAGAGGTGTGCTATTGTCAAAGCTTGTCACTACACCGCACTTTGGATTAGCTTTTGATTGAGTTCAGATGGCAATGATACAGAATGACTGGGCAAGGCATATAATAAAAAATTTTTTCAGAGTCAAAAACCAAATGCATTTTTATGAAAACACTGGTGTGCATGAGAGTTGCTGTTTACAAGCTGATGTGCAGCAGCATGACTCATACTACTTTCTTTAAAGCTTTTTAATGACAACCTTGTAAATCCTGGTTGCATGTGAGTCAAACGTTCTTTTTTGTTGTGGTCTTATCTGTTTTGTAAAAACGTGGATTTACGTCTGCCAAGAACAGGTGATCGAATTCCCAGGATATAGATCTATGTTTTCTGAGAGTGAAAGTGTTAAAAGCAACTTCTTGCATTCTACCAAGAAATATTTTTCTTTGTTTTATAGAGTTTTTTTGGTCATTTACCATTTTTTTTTAAATGACTAAAAAAATGAAGTCAATTTCATCAGAATTTCTGAAAATATAGACAGTGAATACTGTTACAGTAAGTTTTAATACAATTATGGGACAGTGACTGAAATGTCTCAGTGAAACAAATCCCAGTTTTGTTTTGTATTATATATCTATATTCTAACTTGGCAGTTCGGCTTGTTGCAAGTTTCATCTCTGCTGTTACTCAGACATTCATTGCCTTAGCAGATAATAGCCATACAGAAGTGGCCACATTTTTGCATATGCAGTAACACTTACAAGATACAAATTTGTAGGCTACTTTGTCAAGCGTATCCCACTCAAATGTACCATGTTAGTTCGTACTTTAGTCTTTTTGAGGTAGAAGCTCTGTAAAGTCATCGTTTTTCTCCTGACTTGATTTTGTCAAACTCAACATAATATCAAATTTTTAAGTTTACTTTTTGTAACTCTGAAAAATAGCCATGTGAAACAAACCTCAAAGCAGTCCAACTCATCCGCAATGATTGGTGTAGCTCATCTTGCCAAATTGTGAATTTTAGGTGGTTAGGAGCTTGAAAATTTTTAAGGTGATTTGTTGCTTGTGCTTCAGATTTGTGTATTTTTTTTTCTAATATTGCAGAAATAGAATGTCATTGTCTGTATTGCTTCGAAAGTTTAATTTTAGTTTCTGCCAGAGTAGTGTGCAAATCCTTTCTCCTGTTGATTCTGTTTTCATTCCATCGTGTAGTGCTGGGACAGGAATTAAAGGTACTACAAGGAACAGGTATAAATACAGCCGAAAGCGACGTGGTTGGAAGGCACAAGATGGAGATTATGTGACTGATGGCCATGCCATAGCCACCCAGCGAAAACCACGATGGTGGCCTGGGGCTAATGTGATCGCTGGTAGACGACGTACTCTAACTGCAGTTTGTTGTGGAACAGTTAGATACACTAAAGAAATTTGGATTCCTGGCAAAGACACCTTGGCTGCACGAACTGTTAAGGACCTTCCTAAAGGAGCACTTCTATATAAAACTTTTGTTAATGTCGTACCAGCCAGAGAAGTTGGTCGTTTTAGGTTGATCAAGCAAGTCTGACCATGGCATTATTAAATTGTCTTTATGCGCTTTGAACTCTAATGGCTAATTTCACAAAGTGTTCAGATAAATTGACATCTGTTTGTCTACACCGTTGCCCATCTTTTGATATGTGACTTTGAAAATGATGGTGTATAGTGCGTCTATCAACCATTGTTAACCTTTATGATGGATAATGTTTTAGTTGTTTTGCTACCTATGCTTCATTGCGTTTGGAAATTAAAATCTTCGCGTTTTTTATGATGCAGTTAAGATTAGATGGGTTGTTATTCTAGTCAAACATGGAATCTGTACTATCAGAGTATGAAGCATCCTTAGCTGATCTGACTTTCAACAGCAAACCACATATCAATATGCTCACAGTTTTGGCAGAAGAGAATGTGAGCTTTGCGTCGGATATTGTCAAGATTATTGAAACAAGACTGTTTGAGGTATGGGGTCCAATGTATAGCACCAATGGTTTTCAAGTTGATTGAAAATGCAGCTTACATACATAATTTTACGTGCAAAGCTTCAGTTAGATTAGATTGTTGCGCTAAAACTATCGTTTGAATTACAGGTTCAATTCAAGAGAAAACTCCCTGTTCTCTATCTCATTGATTCGATTGTGAAAAACTTTGGTGGAAGATACATGAAGCTTTTCGGGCATAACCTGATCTCTGTTTTCCTTTGTGTGTTTGACAAGGTCCTCATGGCTGCTTTTGCTTTGTGACCTAAGTGCATGAACTACTTTGCGTGGTTGGCATGACCTTCCATTGCGTAATTCGAAGCTGCTGCCAATATTTTGTGCATTGATGCACAATTATACCAATGTTTGCACACTACCAACGCCAATTGTACTTTTTTTGAATTGAAGTTAGTTTGCTCCGTATACCGTCTGTTAATGTGCTCTTTCTTTGTGGTTGCTATAACATGCTCAGCTCACATTTATTTATCGTTGAACCTTGATATGCAAAATTTCACATTTATTTGTCGTTAAGCCTTGACATGCAAAACTTTTGCATTTATCGTTAAGCCTTGACATGCAAAACTTTTGCATTTATCGTTAAGCCTTGATATGCAAAACTTCGTTTTCAAACCGTTCGCTTTAGAAACATTGTGATTGATTTTCACTGCGGTCTGGAATTGAATTGTTGTTTTTTAAACCACGTGTCACGACATGTTTTCAAGAAAGCCGGAGAATTAAAACATCGCGCGAACAAACAAACATAAATATAATATTCAGTTTGGGAAACGCTGGAAGCTTCATAGATGTTTGTAGATTTTCTCAGTTCATCCTTCGCACTACTGGGGGTGTAGTGCTTTATATCTGGGTTGATAAAGCTACAGCAACAGCCTTGCAAAATTTTTTCAGCGCGACTTTTGAAGCAAAACAAAAAAGCGTCAAGAAAGTGCCTTTCTTTTTTATTGTTGTTGAGCATTGGCGGATGACGTTGACTGCGTTGGTTTCAGGCCGATGGGAAAACCAGAGCGGATATGTATAAACTTCGCTGCACCTGGGATGGGATCTTTCCTGCCCGACTACTTCACCAGCTGGACAAAGCAGTTCAAGACGTTGACCATCGTTGGCCAATCCGCACAAAAAAACATTTCCAGTCCAAAAACCCACTGTCCCTGGTATGTTTTGATCCTTGTTCGTCGACATTTCCCCCCTAAAAACCTGTTTATAAAACGCAAAATTTACGCTTGGCTTGTATGCGATGCAAATAAGAGAAAAGGATAAATACTGAGCAGTTGGCCAAATGATGTGGTGATATTAAAGACCTAGCGTCCCGTCGAGGTCGTTGTTTGAGGCAATTTTTCTCTTTAAACTGCACCGAAAAATTTTTTCAGGGCGAAGCCACTCCCCCGTCAGCCACCTTCTCCGCTGATGACGACGCAGGCGCAGACGAGCCACCTCCTCCAACTGGTGATAAATCAGGCGCTGATCAAGTCGAGGAACTTGTAGAAGAGGAAGAAATAGAAATGGTGAGGAATTAGAGCAAAACGTTTGTTGCAACCTGCCTGTGTTTAATGGTTTTCATTGCGGGACGCTAAAAATTACATGTGTTTTTGTTTTTTATTAAACGACCCTGTAATTCCCTGTTTTTAGGGTTTTATTAGGATTTCAAAAACGCATAAAATTCCATAACCATGCCACTTGCTGTCGTAGACTTAAATTCCAGACGTTAAAACGGTCGATGTTCTTCGAGTCTTGTTTTTTTACGCCCATAGACCGAAAGTTTTTTTAATGACCGACAAAAATTCAGTCAATTCGGTCATAATGTCCGAAAATAAAGACTGGTGATTACTGTTACGACGAGTTTTAATATTATTATGGGACAAACAGCCAAAATGTCTCGGCGAAAAAAAATGGCTTCGAGTTTTAATGTTTTAGTGAAATATGGCACTTTACTCACGCTGCTGTATATGCCCGTTGTTTTGTACGAATTCCGTAAATCTTGTCTTTGTTACGACCTACTTTTGCTGTTGATGCTAACATGATCAATTTTCTAGAAGACTGAACCGTATTCTAGTGCTGAAAATGTGCCCATCAGTTGCAGGTTTCACGTTGCTGGTCCTCTTTCTTGCCTCAATCTCTCGGTCGTGAACGTTTAGTCTGAACCAAAGTGTTTATTTTGTATCGACAAGGCGTCTGTTGCGTTTTGCAATTTCATGTTTTTTGTGTTGTCAGGACGACGAAAGCCTGGGCGTCTTGGAAATGCTCGAACAGAAGTTAAAGAAGCGCCAAGCAGAGCTCAGCAGGCTGGAATACTTGGAGTCGACCCGGACAGACGACTACCGGCCGCTTGAGGACGCCAAAGGTTTGCCAGGTGACTGGTCCCCGGTGTCGGTTCGTTGTTTGTTCAGGACAGTGCTTGGAGGAAAGCGGGGGCGCGAATGACCCCTCTGCTTGGCAGGTTCGAACTCGGCGGACAAGGGCGTCGCTGACGGGGAGGGGGAGGAGAGCGACAGCGACGAAAACCCGCTGAAGATCGATTTGAACGAGTACCCGGTCATACCCATGGACAGCATCAAAGATGACTCGCCCGTCGTGGAAGAGAAGCCCGCGCCGAGGTGATTTGACCTTTCGTCAGACTTCATTTTGAAATTTTCTCACTGAAGGCTGAACTATGTCTAGTGATTTTAATTTTGCGTAGCGTCAGAATTTATTTTGAAATCGCATGACTCGAAGGTAAGAGGTGTATCTTTAATCGGAATCGGTTGCACGACCAAAACAAACATTGTTCTGCCTTTATTTCCTGGTGTATAAAAAAAGATTGATCTTCTTGCGACTCGCCACAGAAACAAGGCATTTCCAAAGCAATTTACTCACAGGCAACTTCCTGCGAGGGATTTTGCTTTTGTTGCCAAATGTTCTAAGTTTTGCGGCCAGGTTGAGGACCTTCTGTCGTCATTCGTTTGCTCGGCGGATGCGGTTTTTTTTTCAGGGCTGTAGAGCCGGAGCTGCAGTTATTTGAGAGGCAGCTCCGGATCCCTTTGTAGATACGAACGATTTTGCCAAATTTACTGAAAGCTGGGCTGACTTTTCCGAAACAAGTGCTCGTTATGACGCAACTAAGCGCGATTGTTACAAGTAACGACACCAGACTGTAACAACGGATCTGGAAGTCTTGCTGTTTTCCTTAGTTTAATCATCGCTAAGGCTGTGGCATGGTAGCGATCTGAAAAGAACTCAGCTGTAAATCAGTAGGTGTATAATATCCATAGCTTTTGTTGCTGTGTAGTCATACTGGTGTTGTTCGCTGAGAGTGTGATTCAGTTAAGATATCTTTGCATTTGCAGCCCTAAATGCACGGCAAAGTGATTTTTTATTAGATACAATTAGGTTTATTAGCAAGATTAACTACTAGATTAGAAAAGTTTACCAGGAACCAGAGTTGCGGAGCCGGAGTCGGAGGTTTTTGGGTCGGATTCCTAACAACACGACTGGGAGTCGGAGTCGGATATTTTTGTCCGACTCCGGATGCCCAGTTGGATGATTTTTTAAATCACACTTATAAATTGGGAATTCCTGTTGAAATGGTACAGTTTCTTTTGAAACTTTTGTTGAAACAGAGATTTCTTGCTGTATACCACGATTTCCATTGATTTTAACATCCAAATGTTAAGGAGTCGGAAATTTTGGAATGGTCGGAGTTGGAGTCCGGGAGTATTTTTACCTCCGACTCCGCAACCCTGCCAGGAACCATTACGTTCACTAGCATAGCATGAAAGGTAATTTGGTAATTAATAGCTACTTGGTTGCAATACAAGCATCGCTTTGCATGGCAGTACATTTTCAACAGGGCATAAAAGTGCAGTGTAAACAAATGTGGACTTGTCTTGAAGTTTTCATCTGTGAAAACAAATTTTATGTTTTCAGCACGGTAACCGGTCTTCTAAGCTTTGCGGGTTAAATTGTGCTTTACTTTGCCATTCGTCACTGCTTGAATACGAGTGAAAAAGATTGAAAATCAGACGTTTTCAGCGTTTTGAAGAAAGTCAATGGTGAATTTCTTGCTGCAAGCCACACTATTTGTCCCAACAAGCGGCATTTAAACACTTCTTGTCATATGTGTGTTAATGCAAGTGTGTGCACTTTACAAAGAACACATGAGAGAAGTAACCGACTATCTTTGCGTGGTTTGCCCGGGCAGCGCTGTTAGCTGGAATCGCGAAGACTGCAACAGGCAAGCATACAACGAGTGCAAACCATTAGGAGACTGGGACTGGACTGTGTCTAAATACTCGGACACAAATCCAGTTTTCCACACAGAGTCTGTTTTCTTGATTCCGGTCGTCATCAATAATAAAAGGTCTTCACGCATTAACAGGAAAACCAGTGGCTGCCTTTCCAGAATTTGTTTATATTACCATTAACTTTTAACCTGAGTAAGATTTCTGTAACTGCGCGCTGAATCATCTGAACTTGTGATGGTTGTTCTTCCGCTGATTTCCTCATGCTAAGAGCACTGATTGTAAAGAACTATTAGACTAGATTAACCTACTCAAATAAGTTTGATATATTCTTTCAGTTTTGTGTACTTGATATGTGTCGGTTTCCATTCATCTCGAGGCATATTAAAGACAATTGAAAATATTAGTGTGTAAAAAAAAGAAGCCGCATGTAGAACCATGTTAGGAAACATAGAGCGCCAGGGCCGGAGCTGTGCTCATGAAAAGGTAAAAGCTCCAGGACCGGAGCAGTTACATTTTTGTGACCGATCCGCAGCCCTGGTTTTTCTTTGAATGCTTTGTCCGCGTAAGCGACGTGCAAAGCAAACACGTGACAAACCGTGTGCAATCTTTGCAGCTTCGACGAGGACTTGATGGACACAAAACATTGGGGGTCACGCTCGAGCAGTTTTGAGGCGCGCGTTGCTCCCGGAGGAGCGCGGCGAGCGCCGGACGACTTCGAGCGATTCAACACGAACCGTGTCGTCAGTCACTTCAAGGAAGAACCGGAACCTTTACCAAGTGGGCGTCTCCTTGGCAACGATTGCGCGATAAATATTGTTGTTCGTGGAAAGTTGCTTTCGCTTCTGCACAAATCAAATCTAACAGTGGTCAGCAAGCAGCGATTTCTATTTTGTTGCTGGTCTCGTCTAATAAGAGACGATAGATACAGCCAACGTGTTGTGATTAAAGATGAAACTGATCTTGATTTTCTCGTTCACTGCCTGTGAGCGATTCACTGTTTTCAAGAGGTTCCAGACGATTGCCTGCCGTTTTTTCTTGTCCGGTTTTAATGCAGGAGCTGTTTTTAATCGTAAGAACTGCTTTAGCGATGTCCCTGCTTCCGGCTCAGTTCGGTAACGGCTTCGTCCCTTTCCACAAACAGCTGAAATGCACTGAAGTTTTCCACAAACAACTGAAATACACCCACGTTTAAATCGTGCGCCTGCAGTGAAGGCTACATACTCAACCTTCCGTCCCAGCTCGCAAGTACCCCCAATAACACCCCGGGGTTTATCACTCACGCCCATGGGGTACATCGATGATAATATGACATTCCAGGAAGACAGGAAACTGCGGGTGACGAAACCGGGTCTTTTTAGGCGATTATGTTTTGCGCAGTTAACAACTTGTGATTTTTAGACTATAGCATTGATTTCCAACCTTGTTTGATGCATTCCTCCCTTTGTTCATTTTGGAACTTTTCATTCCTCCTCGGTTCGGGTTCGTAGTCTGATATTAACTGCAGTTGGAACATTGGTCTTTATTGACGACACCAACTTGATTTATCAAAGTNGGAAAAAAAACTATTGGTTGTCAAATATAAAGTGATATAACTGGTTTGTAACTAATTGAAAGAGCCAAAGTCAACTTGCAAAAACAACTACAACATTTACAGTGAATAAGTAACTTAGCTATAAAGCGAAAATTCCTCCCCGGAATCCATGAAATTTCGCCCTGGGGAGGAATTCCTCCCCAGTTGGGAACCACTGGGCTATAGTTTGAGTGTTCTGCACCATCTCGAGCATGCTGCCAAATATGATGTATTTTATTAGTATTCGCAGTCCAAGTCAACGACATCCCTACGGACACTCCTGCTGCCGCCGTTCGGGTCAAAAGGTCAGCGTCGACGTCTACAGGTGACGCGGAGTCGCAAACTACCGCCGTCGTCACAACGGAGCGCGCAGTGCAGAACGTTCCCGAAATGAAGGTAGCCCGCTGCTCGTAATAAATGAAAACGTTAGCCCTTGTTTCGCACATTAAGTATGATCGCAGTGCTATTGTCCCCGCCCTCTCACCTATTTGCGTTGTTCAGCGTTGTGCTCCGATCGATGGAGGGAGGATTTTCTGAAGCGCCTGCCCGTGTTCGGCGTTCGGTCGACCGTATAATTTTTCTTTTATGACGTACCGTCGTGATACTTGTTGACGTCAGCTTTTATGACGTGCCGCCGTGATACTTGTTGACGTCACCTTTTATGACGTACCGCCGTGATACTTGGTGACGTCAGCTTTTATGACGTACTGCCGTGATGTTGACGCCAGCTTCTATGACGTGCCGCCGTGATACTCGTTGACGTCAGCTTTTATGACGTGCCGCCGTGATACTTGTTGACGTCAGCTTTTATGACGTACCGCCGTGATACTTGTTGACGTCAGATTTTATGACGTGCTGCCGTGATACCCGTTGACGTCAGCTTTCATGACGTGCCGCCGTGATACTCGCTGACGTCAGCTTTTATGACGTGCCGCCGTGATACTCGCTGACGTCAGCTTTTATGACGTACTACCGTGATACTTGTTGATGTCTGTTTTTATGACGTACCGCCGTGATAGTTGTTGACGTCAGTTATTTAATCCGGACAACATCGCGTGTTCCTCTTTCATTCGCAACTGGACCTGATGTAATTTCGATAATAAACGACATGATAGAATTTTCTGACCTTCGACCTTCACGATGACCTTTCTTGACCTTCGACCTGTTATCTTCGTAATAACGTTGTCTTCCACTTTCCTCAATACATTCGCAGAAGTGTTCCATGAAAAGAAAACGCTTTTCCAATTTTAGCTGGTAATGAAGGCCGTGGCTTTCATGCATTATATCTCGATGGACATCGCTTATCAACAGGAAAGGCAATCCTATGTGAATATATTATATCAGTATCAAATATTTGTCAAAGTTTTATTGTGACGCTTAATATTTGGTAATGCAAGCACGCGAACAACACGTAGCTGACCATAGAAGCTATAAAGCACCCGGCTTAGTTGTACTGGCCGAAAGGCACTTTGGCAATCTACAACAGTACACACAGTCAACTGCCCACCACGCATGCTTAACAATATAGCAGAAAATCTTCGTTTGTGGTTCGTACCTTGTCATGCGTTACACTATCACTACTTTATGAACAATTTAACCAATAGTAGAAGTTTCAAGTCGTCAATTTTCGTTGATAAAATTGTCATTCTCTTGAAAAACTCGACGTTCTTTGCAAGGTTGGCCACTTGCTGCGTAATTACGCTTCAAAGCATGTTTCGCAACTAAGTGATCCGCGGTTAATGGTCCACAGAACATTGTCTTAAAAATACTCTTGAACGAAGGTCCGGAACATCTGGCAGAATATACAACGCAACGTTTAAAGCGGGGAAGTCAAACTCAAATTACTCCGAGGGCCAAATGAGGACTTTTAAAGTAACCCGATGGCGGCATTATGATGCTGACTCAACATTGGCGGTACCTGAACCTAACTAGAAACAGCTTTTACATCTTATTTCCAGCGAAAGGTATCGTGAGTTATAAGCAAATCATTTCTGGCCGTCTCCATGTTCGTTTGAAAAGAACTTGTTCACTCGCTTGCTGAGCATTTTCAAACACCGGTGAATAAACTAAATAACTTAAATGTTAATTATTTTAATTATCAAAAAGCATTGCGGGCCACACAAAACTCCCCCGCGGGCCACATGCGGCCAGCGCGCCACGTGTTCGGGACCCCTGATTTAAAGCGACAGCGCTACAGCCATCTGACCTAAGCTCGCTACAGCGATCTGACCTGTACTCGCTACAGCGATCTGACCTATGCTCGCTACAGCGATATGACCTATGCTTGCAGGACGAAAGCACCTTGTTCAGATATAAGCGAAAGACGAAGAACTTCACCTCGCAGTACAGGGTGGCGACGAAGACGGTCGGGACGTTTTTCAAGATCAAGCAGAAAGACGCCATCACTCAATACGAAGCTCCCGAAAACTCGCAAGGTCCGTTTGCTGTTTGTAGCTTAATAATGGAGCCACCGCTTTGCGACAGTCGTCTTTACGTGAAATTACGGGCGTTTGATTTTCTCGAAGTTTCGCTGATTTGTTCGTTGCGGTATGGCGTGTAAAGAGGAGGATTTCCGAAAGACGGAGGGTCACGTGACCAGCGTCGTTTTCAAAGACGAAAATGCAAACGGTTGGAGTTGTGGGAGAAACAAACCGTTCTGCTCTTCCAACATTCTGCTTGTGAGATAACCAACGAGTAACTTACTTAACTCATGAGTAACTGTTAAGCATTTTCTTGCAATGCAATAATTCCAGGCCGCGTTTACCTTTAACTCGAAATCAGGCAACGAAGCTGCCGGAGTGTTCAACGGCAATGCATTGCAACTCGCGCGAGACAGACCTGCCTCTTGTCTCCCCCTGCTCCCTGTCCCGGCACCCTCAGCTGGGTTCGTAACAGCGTACGTGGGATGTTTGACCGCCGTTTAGATCGCGGTGGCTTCTTGTTTTCTTTTAAAAATTGAAAAAACGCGCATGCGTGAGCGGTGGATGGTTTCCGGTGGTAGGTCTCCAACAGGGCCGCACGGATCCGTCTCCGAGAGGCAATAATCCGATCGAAAGCACAGAATGTGTCTTTACTAGTCCTTGTTTCATACCTTTCTTTCGATTCGCGGCATACACCTTCGAAACTGCGCAGACGGCGCGGCCGACAGCACCTGCCTGCCTTTGGACGACGACGTGCCCGGCAGCCAGCAGCTCACGTCGTCCGCGAAGGAATCGCAAAATCGCCACTCGGTGCAGATACTGCGCTCGCTGCGCAGGCAGCGGCAGCAAGGCATGCTTTGTGACATCACGCTGTCGGCAGAAGGTATGCTTGTTGCGAAGTGACACTCGCTTGCGGTATAAAAATGCTTTTGCGCTGAGAAGAGCTGAACCAACAACGGCTGCACGCGTTGCATCGCTTGAGTTTTCGTGCCTTGCGCAATTGCTCTGCAGTGTTTTCAACCTGTGAACGCATGTTTTCACGCTGCCCTTACCTGTGGCTGCTGTCCGAGTCGACGCGCTGCCGTTCGGGTCATGCGTAGCCAGTGTTTTTCAAAGATGTTTTGAAAGACCGAACCGGTCTCAATTTTTTTTCCAACGGTCTCTCAAAAAATACAGTCGAATCTCGCTGCGTAACCAGCGCTGAAATACACGAAAGCCTCGCTTTGTGACCATCTCGGTATTTGAAGGTGGAATAGTTGAGGTCTCATAAAATGCCCTAGTGGTCACCAAAAGTCAAACCTAAAAAAAAAAACTGTGCATAACTTTGTTTGTGTGATCGTTATGCGAGGAAGTAAACAACCGGAAAACGCGACAGCAGGATGTGACGTCACAATCAACTGACGCTCTGATTTTTAGTCGCACGTCAGTGAATAAAACCGAATGTGGAAGACCTCAAGCAAAGGGTTCGTCATCCCTTCTCACCCTCTACTTTGTTTCTGCGTCTGCAGAACAGTTGTTCAAAGCACACAAGTCTTTGCTGGCGGCGTGCAGCGACTTCTTCCACGCGCTGTTCGCCTCGGAAGAGATCAAGCAAACCCCCCTCAGCTACATTGAGTTGCAGGGCATCACAGGTGCGTTCTGCTACTCAGCGATTAATAATCTTAAAGTCCATTTCGGACATTCTTTACAAAGGCTGATTTTTAAATGACGCCAGATCGCTTTCAGAGCAACTTTATCATCTTTGGGTTTGTTTAATTTGTGGCAACAGAGATGCCCGAGCTCTTTCCGAGGTTATCGCATGAAGATTTGGCCAAATTTTTGTCATTTCAAACGAGCTTTTCACCATCTTTGGCCATTTCAAACGCGCTTTTCGCCAGCAGCGGCGGCCCTGAGCCTCGTCCTCGACTACATCTACACGTCGCGGGTGTCGGTGAGCGGGAGCGCCAAGAGCGTGCAGGAGATTATCACTGCCGCCAAGCGCTTGAAGATCCAGAGCCTTATCCCCGTTTGCGAAGTGCTGGAAGAAGCCCTCGCCTCCGATCAAGATCTGACCGGTCAGTCACGTGACTTCCTTCACTTGTTTCTTGCTTTTCTCCTGCTGCGACGCCCCGTGAGTCGATGTGTTGCATTTTTTGCTTGGAAAAGATTTTGCTTCTTGCAGTCTGATTCGAATGCTACGCGGTGCTTGTCAAGGTGCAGTGTGTGGCCAATTCCTGGTCCGTGACCGGCAACAGTGGCGGTCCTTGGTGAGGGTGTGGGGGTCATGAGGTGACCTGCGTCTCGGGTGCGGGGTTTGGGGCGATAAAGCTTCCGGCATGGGACGAATGAACAAAAGTTATTTCACGGCCAGCGCCCTCCAGTATGGACCGATAGTGACTGCACACAGACTCGTTACGTCATTGACCAGCAATTCATTTATTTCCCATGCTCGGAAAGCATGAAGAGTTAACAAGGTCCTGCTCTCAGAAGTTTTAAGGTATTTTACTGAACTACGCAGTAAAAATTTGTAGAAGTCTCACCGTCATGAAGATTCATCTGGCTAAAAACGAATGATTTCAAACTTTTTTGAAACGATTAAGAGTTTCCTCACAAAGCCGTTTACCATTTCTTGTTACCTGAGCAACCAGCTGAACTGCGTCAACAGGGTGAAGGTTCTCTTTGCGCTGGTGCGATGTGGGTCCAGATCAAAGTTCTTAACTAGCGTAGGTATTTGCCAGTGACATCACTTTCGTATGTTGGCGATTGGTCCACGTCGGAAGGGCGGGGGGGCGTAAGGGACCTTGGACCTCCTGGATTTTGAAATTTTATATCTTCCTTTTAACTTCTTAACAGAA
>JGI24021J15306_10001907_pt1 | contig 21481 bp, 16 predicted proteins | sample Ectturendosymbi1_FD_15306 | JGI IMG/M metagenome (IMG submission 15306)
CTTGCCCATGGTGCTTGCGGACTCAGCCAGAGCCTTCCGCAGACTCGGGGTTGAGAAACACTGATCTAGAGGTTTGGGCCCAGGGCCATATGAAGTGGGCCAAAAGGGCCTAAAACTGCTCCACTTATGATGTCACTTACAAAAGACCTAAAAACCCCTTGAATTTTTTTTCAGTGCAGACTCGAAGACTTGCCGAGTCTTTTGAGGGTTTGAACAGCTTTCCAGCACAATCACCTGGCTAGTTATGCAGTTGCTAAGTAATGCTAGAAACTGGGATTTTACCTGAAACTACCGGTAGTGAAGGTATTAAACAATTTACAAACTGCCAGATAACGCTTCAAGTGCCTAATACAATTTACCAATTTTGCGGCACTTATGCAAGCTAATGAAGTGTCTGCAGCAGTCTGAGCAACAAGCATTTATACAACACGTACAATATTAGAGTGTTGGTGTGCGATAACTTCCAATGAAAAAAGCAGCTATGATGTAATAATTGCATGTGTTATTTGCAAAGTATAACATTACAAACGAATGTCCTAGGTCTTAAGTAAATCACTTTTATTTCAAGTATTGCAAGTAAACTGCAAAACTTTTTTAGTTGAGTTTTTGATCAAAGCAGAAAGCTTGGTTTGTTTTGGTTACTAAGGCCTATTGGGATACATTTTCAATTACAGTAAATGCTTTTTGTGTAATTACATTTTGCATTAATTGTATTTACGCAAAATTGTTAAAATACTATACATTCCTAGGAAAGCTCGTGGGCTGGATTGGAGCCCTTTGCAGGCAGGATCTGGCACACAAGACAGACCTGGGAGACTGTTGAGATAATTCATAAAAACACGAGCCATTGTTAGTGTTGTGGATGATCCCCACAGTGACATCATCTCTTTGATTACAAAAAAGCTGTTCAATCTGTGATTGGTGCTTTTCATATGCCATTGTGGTATTTTCCTATAGGTCGTAACTGTTAAGGACATGCAACACTTTTTTTTCACTTGAGAAAACGAAATTGTAAGTTCACTAGTACAAATAACCAATGCTTTAGTGAATAAACTCACTTATTAATATACACTGAATAAAAAGCTTCGTTTAATACTCTGGTGGTAGTGACAAAACTTGATTTGTGTGTGTTTCATGTATTACTTTCCAAGACTTCCGACTTTCATTCTGTTTCAATATGCTGTTCTTTGAAAATGCAAAATATGTGGGAACAAGTGGTTCCCAGATATTTTGTGCCTTGCATACCTGAACATATTTTAATATATTAAAGGTATCTTACATAACTCTAAATTAGTTATATTTGTAACCAGAAAGCTCCTTAGTGTATGAGCAACCACCCACTGGTAAATTATAGGAAAACTGTTTTAAGATCTTTAATAGGCTAGCTTCATCTCTTGCATTGAACCAGTTGCAGCAATCCTGCCATTGACTGCATGATTGTGCTCTGAAAGGTTGATCAGATTGTTACCTGTCTTGTACCCCTTGTTGAGGATATCTTGAGTGTAAAAGATTTCTTATCCTGTTCCTAATTTAAGCTTCTATTGTTGTTTTTATAGGTCAGTACAGCACCAAACTGACGTCTGATGAAATTGAGGATGCTGAATTGCAAAAAGCAATTGCTCTCAGTTTGCAACATGATGCAGGGTCTGGAAAAAATAATACCGAAATTTCAGCTGACCTGGAAAAGTTAGTTTCAAAACCTGAGTGTGAAGTTCTACATGTTGCGGATGCAGTGTGTTTAACTGTTGTATTTACGTTCACCGTACTAGCAAAGTTAGTATTTAAACATTTGGCAAGGTTTGGGACTGGATGAAATTGACAGAATCTGTTGTAGCAAAAATGGCGTATTCTGTACTTGACTAGCTAAACTCTACAATTATTTTTTGCCATATCTGCATGTTGCTTTTGTTCTCCATATTTTTGCGTCAAAAATGCAAGAAATTATGCTGAAAGTTTTGCTTGTTTCATGTCATTCTCTAAAATCAACTTGAGACAACTTGCATGAAAAATTCACAGTTTACTGTATACATAACCAACACCTTTGTAACTTTTGTTTTATAACATGTGGTTTGCAAATTAAAGGTCAAAAGAAGCTGCTGTTTTTTCATATTCACTTCATTTGCAATAGGCTTTGTGAAAATTGCTGGCAAATTGTGCTTGACTTTCAACTTCTTCATTTCGTTTAGAATGCTTGGTCAAAGTATGGTGGAAATTAAAAGGAAACCCTGTCATGTGGGAGCTTCGGGAGATTGTCCTAAAAAGGATGTAATTGATCCTCACAATTATTTACGTCTTGGTAATGCATTTATGCAATTTATAACTGGGATTATTTATCTTCGTTTTTCAGCTGTGTTGTGTTTTGAGGAACACATTTTCAGATGTTTGCAATAACTTTGATACTTCTGCTTCAATTGTAAATATTATTTTATATAACAAGTTGCTGTGAAGCAGTTGGATCATCTAAGGTGTTCTTCATTACAATTTTGAGGTATTTTTCAGGCAAAGATTGGCCAACTGGTTTGAAAAATGTTGGAAATTCATGTTGGTTTAATGTGGTAGTTCAGTCATTGTTTCATCTTCCTTGCTTCCGATACATCATTCTTCAATTTAATGAAACAGATGTTACTTCAGCAAGTGCTGAAGTAAGTTTGCAACAGCTTGCATTGTTGGAGGTGGAAATACAATTTGTTGCATGGTGGTGCAAGTGCAATGACTCTTAACAGAGTTCACTTCTTCTTAGTTACACTCTTGATATATTTGGCACTTGTGTTATTTCTTGCATTTCAAATTCTGCTTTTGGTCTCAAAATCAAAATATTTTATTAGAAAGGCAGTTACCCCACAACTATTATGACAACAGAAAGATTCACACTTTCACCACACCACACACTGAAAGTGTAGTGTAGTGTAAGTGTTTTGATGCAAATGTTATGCTGGGTTTGACAGGTGGTGAGGCTGTTGTGAAAAGTGAGACATTTACTGCAAGAGAGTGTTGTGTTGTGGGGATAGCAAGGTGGTGGAGTAAGTACATTTCAACCAGGAAAAACAAGTCAAACTGCTGATCAGATTACATGCAACAACAGCACCTTTCATGGTATTAATAATCTGCTTGAATATAGTTATAATGACACTACAAAACTTATGCTTGTCAGTCTGACAACAATCCTAGCTGTAGCATATCTGTAGCATACAATTTAGTGCACTGGACTAACAGTTCAAGGTACTTCACTTGTAAATGTACTTTTTATCCTAAACGTTTATTCCACTGAGATATTTTACTGTACCATGCTGCCTAAGAAGTGAACTGGATGTTGTTTTTGTGTTATAGTTGTAATAGCATTAAGTTTTCCACAAGTTTTGTTTACAAAAGCAGCGAACTTATGGAATGAACTTTTTTTTGCAATCTGTTTTTTATAATTAATTTACATTTTCAAGTCTTAGACATTGTAATAATCAGTCATATGGCTGTAGTTGACTTCCAGCAGTAGATCCAAGTCACAAAGTGTCTCTGCTGGCATGATCAAGTCAAAAATCCTAAGAATGCGACTTTTCTTTGCTGATGAGCTTTCATTCATGCAGCAAATTTGGAGCTGTCACTTTCTTTTGCATAGTAACAGCAGTCTCTGGCAAATNTCCCTGTTGTCATATTTTACTATGTGTGTTGTCTAAATGATATTATTTTACCTTCACAATATTGTGGGCTGTGACAAGCCACCACTGTATTTTCACAATCGTCATGTTGTAGTGTTGTTACATTTACTGCACAGTTTTGTCGACTAGGCATATATCTACTCCACTTTTCTTGGTCAGACCGTTATGTAATTTAGGTTCTTGTTATCGGAAAACTTACAGAGAGAGATAACATGATTTGAGTTGATGTGAAGTACTGGATCCTGTGTAAATCGTTTTTTAGATGTTCTACTTAAAGTCGTGAAATAAAGGTATAGTCTAGTTTATCTTGGTTGCAGTTTCCAGAATCTGAGGTGATGAGTTTAACGCAGTTTGGGTTTAAAAAGCTTAACGCAATTTGGGTATAAAAAGTGCATCAAAACGCTCCCTTAGTTTTGTCACAACCGTGTTCAAAGACTGTTTGTTTGGTTTGTCACCTTGTTTCAAGATAAGTATATTAATTCACGGTTCTTTTAACAGACTCGAAGAAACCTGCATGTTGTCCAGGAACTCAGATGCCTGTTCTCTCTCATGCTTGCTTCAAAAAAGAGTTACGTTGATCCACAAAAATGTGTTAGAGTTTTGCAAGATGTTTTCTCGAATACAAGCACCAACAGCCAACAGGTACTTGAAAATAAATGCTTGCAAGCTACCTCTGACCAGTAAAGATCGACCGCACAATTGGAGTGTCTGCTTGCCTTAAACCATCATGAAATCTATTTGGAGCTGCAGTATTGGGAACGGTGGAAATTCTGCCTGAGCGAAGATCTCTATAAAATCTGCGACTCTGAGTTTCGCTTTATTCGGTATGCTCTGTGACGAAAAGTCAAAAAGTATTTGGTGTAATTCGAAATTTTTATGACCTTTCTTTTTTATGACTTGCCATTGCATTTACACTATTTGTTTTGTTTTGCTATAAGCCCTTGTAATCGCGTCGTCTTTTCACTTTAACGCTACAGGTATCCAACAGGTTTGCGGTCGTAGTCGAACAATATTTTGTTATAGGTTTGCAAATCTATTAATATATTTGCAGTGGATTTGTCTGAAGTAGCTTTCAAGTAATACCCTTTCCTTTCTGTATATAACAAACGAAGATCCTGTTAATACCTTGGATGATATAGGAATGTCAGTTTTAAGTTAAATTGATGATCGGAAAAATTATTGCAGATGTGTTTTAGGACGTCAGTGAATTCATCCATATGCTGCTGGATATTCTGGAAGACGTTTTTCAGCACAAACACACGATGCTTAAAACGGTGAAACGTGATGATGACGACGATTGCATCGATCCTGCGTCTGGTGTATTTGGTACAGACTCCGGCATACCTCGAAGCGGTGACTCCATGCATTTTTCTTGCCGTGAACAAGTGGGCAATCCGATGTTGGACTTGTTTTATGGAAGTTCAGTCAATGTCGACGCAAATAGCGGTAAGAATTGGCATCGCACCAGTTTACCACGTTGCAATAGAGCCTTTTCACTATGCTATTTTGTCGTTGTTCTATCTCTACATGTTTAAGTCCAACTGCAGCCCAACTGTGCTTGGAAAAGGGCTTCGAATTGTTTTAACCGGGTGTTCAGCACCCGAAAACTTCAGAGCATCAACAAACTTACCACTCCGTTCAGCTTTGTTCACCGTAGTCTTCATCAACTCATGCTAAAGCTTTTTACTTCACTGTCCATAGGTACTGTGGATGCTTTCGCAGAAAAGCTAAAAAATTTGAGAAATAAATACGTTGTAAGCTTACTTCGACATGCCCAACCTTCTTCAAAAGATCACTCCAACCTAATACTGACCATTCTTTCCAATATCCTTCTACTTGGGCCCCATACATTTGAACAGCGTTGCAACTAATAATCATTTTTTATCGCTGCTGCCTTAGGTTCGACTTACGATTTTGCATTGTTAGCGTGATCTTACTGTGATGTTGATACTTACCAGAATGTGAAAAAGGTTCATAAACTTAGTCGACAGGCGTCACTTAAGTAATTCGTGGTTTTCAGGAGGTTGGGGATATCGACGTGGATTGAGTTTCTCAGGAACCCTGAGAAGGGCGTCACTGGAAACATGTTGGAGATTGAGTAGATTTTTTCATCTTGGTGCTTATCCCCTAGGGGTTGTCTTCATATTGTTGGAAATCGGAATATTTCTAAATTTAGTGCCAGGGGTCGTTACGAGCCACAGACTTCTTAAAACTAAAGTAGAGTAAACGATTCAGCCACTGTCACAAATTTTCCTTTTCCTGCATCTATCGTGCGTGCTTAAACGGCGCCAAGGTTTCGCCGCCCCCCCGAAATTGCGCCGAAACCGTTTTTCTTACTCCCGCAACGTTCTTCGTTCCGAAAGGATTTCAAACCAGTTTTCTCGAAACTGTCTCGCTTTTACATGTGTGACATAGTTTCATTATTATTGGAGTCTTCTTAAGAGGTGTTTAGCTTTCAAAGGACGATGAAATTATCAGAAAGAAAGATGGAAAATGTGGAAAAGCTCTGGTTATAATTGCACTCAACTCCCGTATCATTAAATTCACCTCTTAAATTCTACTATAAAATAAGCAGGCGAAGTGAAATGGCATCTAAATTTGTTCCACTTTTAAACGAAGCAATAAATGCTTGCTGTGTAAAAAAAAAGTTGTTCGTACAATTGCAGTCAGAATGCTGCCATCTAAAATCACGCTTACTGGGAAGTATATTCACAAAACAAACACGTTATGGTAATTCCAAGCGAGAAGCAGTCAGATCAGTGGCGTGCAGGGGGGGGCGAACGGGGCGCCGGCCCCGGGCAACCCAAGCAGGGGGGCATCCAAAAAGTGAAATTTCAAAAATTTAAATGCTGTAACTAGATGATTTTTCCTATTGTAAGTCTTCTAATAGGTAAGTGCTAAATGGATTTAACTTTTCGAAACTTGTTTTGTTGTCCACACAAATTTTTCCGTATTCAAATGCCAGTAATTCTCAGCTTCTTCATTACCAGGGACCTTTGCTCTAGGTGTGCGGCGCACACCCATTCAAGCTAATAGTGACGTGACTTGTTCCAGATCGTGCAACCAAGGAAAAATCTCAAAATAGGATTGAAAGATAGTTACGGTTGAGAAAAACCCTTTTTTTAAAAAAAACTCCTGGGTTTTTTTAAATCCGTATTTTTTAATGAAGCAGGTTTTCGTTGTTTTTTTTAAAAAACACAAAAACCCCATTCTGAATTGTTTTCATTGCATCATGCAATGTCACCGTTTGCAGAATTACACAATCATAACTTATTATAGCTATTTTGAGGGTAAAGGCATGTACCCAATCTTTGTTTTCGCAAAGTGTTGTTGGTCAATTCAATCTAAGTGATAAGACTTGGCAAGAATGGCAAGAATGCGCACAGCAAACAGAGAAAAGCTACTCCCACAAATTCTGCAGTTTCACGTCAAGTTTATGCACATACCCTGCTAGTTCAGCATCTATATAGTGTATTTTTTCAATGCATGGTTTGGCATGGTCCAACATCAGAAACAGCTTCGATGCAGAGAAGGAAGAAAAATTGATTAAAATATAGGCTACCGATTTTACAGAGCTGACGAAGATAAGCAGTAGAATTCACTCAAACTGTTCGAATTATTCTTTTCTTATTTTCAAGTCCTTCAAATTTCGTTGCTGTTCATTCTGTTTCATTAAAAAAAGTTTGCAGCTAACTGTACAAGTGTGCTGCTTATTTTACTTTTTACTTCATAGTACATTTTTCAAAGGAGAAGTTAAGAGTGGGATTTTTGGTGGGTTTTATTGCTTTTTTAAAGTGGGTTTTTAAAAAAAACGAGTGATTCTTTTTGGTTGGGTCAAATTACATAACACTGAAGATAATTATGAACGTTTAATTGATTTTCTGAGCCAAATTTCAAAACTATCCAATTTCAACATGCTTGATTTAGCTGATTTTATGATGCATCACTTGTTTCCCGTTTCATCTTTTTGTGCTAATACAGTCGCACACTTGTTCTTGCAATATGTGCTTCATTTAGAGCTTCGTCATTAATTGGCGGTTCAGGCGGACTGATTATAATGGCTCACACAAGCCCGTATGTATTCTTTCTCCTTAGTAATTGTACTCATAACAGCCACATTAAAAAAAACGAAAATTTTCTTGCGTATTTTATGCGCATTCTCAACCTATGTGTAGTTTGCAAATTTCAAACTGTCAACCGCCGGTGTCCACCATTCCAGCCGCATACCTTCTGATCGACTGCTATTCGACAAGACATTCGCGTAGCCTTGTATTTTTGCAGTTGTGGACTGCGCTAACGTAGCACTGAGTGTCTTCTACTGCCCTGTTTTAACGCGTTGCCGCATATTTTTGCAGTTATGAACTGCTCTGTGTTATGGATACTGCTGATAATAATTTATGTTCGTTACAGTGACACTTCGCAGCTTGCAACGAGTAAACAGAGTGCGTGTAGAATAATATGCACAGAGACGCCTGAGAATGGAGGCATGGCGGGGGCATTTCCCCTTCTGTTCTTTCAAAAAGGGGGGCAACGAGGGCGGAGATGTATTTTCATCATAAGTGTAGGAGCAAGCACATTTTGGGGGTGCGATTTTTTGCCCGAAGGATTTTTGCCCGCATTTCCTCAAACTTGCCCAAAAAGTTATTTGTGCAACTTTTACCTGCAGTTGTTCTCCCACAAAGATCATGAAGACATTTTTTGGTGTGACCTCCGAAAAAGGTCTTCATGTGTTTTTCTGCAAACCTTGGCAACGTTGGGTGCCATTTTTAACCGGATTTTCAGGGATTTTGCCCAGATTTTCAGCAAATCAAAACTTTTGGGTGTGCGCTTGCACCCTTACCTCCAACACCACTGCGTTTCATAACAGTATCATTGGTAATTTCGTAATTTATCAAGATCGATTTGAAATAAATTTATTGCAGCTTTTCGGACGCCCAGAAAATTCAGAATGATTTTCTATAATTTCTGTTATTATCTTTGAGGTCAACATTGTTGATGAACAGAAACAAACATAATTGGTAACGCTTTTTTGTTTTTTTATAAGTTCCTATTGCCCTCAACTGTTTTACTGTTCCCCCCTGCCCAACCGCTGCCCCGGCGTCCCTAAATACGCATGTTATGTGAACAAACTTCGCCAAAACGTTCATTGCAAACCTGAATATGACGTTATATTGTGACGTCACAAACAGCGTATATCCAGTAACAATGACCACCATGCACCACTGCTCAATACTAGGCTTTGGTAAGGGGCATCCAATCAAGCAGTCGCCCCGGGCATCACCAGACCTCAGCACGCCACTGAATCAGATCAAATCAGCCTCACCAGTTTCCAAATCATTGGATTGTTAGACCACGCGCACAACAGCACAACACTTCGCTTGAGAGCGCGCTTGCAAGATTTTGGAGTCATGAAACAATTGGGTGTACTGACTTCGACAGCATTGAGTAAACGCATGGTGAAAATTTTGTAGGACCTGCCATTAGGTCTCGAAGGTTTGCAACTCCCTCCCCCAAGGACGTGTCTAGGTCCTGAATTGTTACACGTCACATGTTGTATACTTTCCTCCTTTTAACGCCTGCGCCGCGCCGGCCACTGTGATGGCCGGGAAACCTTTGATCAGCCATAACTCCTGAACGGATCGGGTTAGAGAGCTAGTGAAAACATCCCTGAATGCGGGAGACAAGAAGGAATCGAATGAGAATGACAAACACATACCTTTACATTTAAAATATTTGAGTAAAATCCATATTTGTGCATTTGCCGTACTAGATTTTTGGCAAAATTTCGAGAAAATCCAAAAACTCGTTCCCCGCATTCCATCGTTTGTATGTCTGCAGTGGCCAACTCATGTTATTCATGTTTTCGTTTCACACAAACAATATCCAGGAATTGCAGCTGCATGAAGTTGTACCATTACTGCCTTAGTGATTGTGAAGTGTCAGCTGTTTGTCGCTATGCTGTTACTTGATGCGGCAAAACTGTCTCGACGTTAATTGGTGAAGTTTTGACGCAGGGCAGAGCGTTTCGCAGGACAGCACTTTCGGGATCCTTCCCTTGTGCGTTGAAGGATGTCGAAATTTACACGAAAGTTTGGAACACGCCACTGCGCGGGGACATGTCGGTGACAGCAGCAGGGAGGTGAATACACTGTTCCCATAATAAAGCGTGTCATCTTGACATTGGAGCGACTCGTGGCTGTTTGTTAAATCGGTGTTTCAACGTACTCATGAATATTGAACTTAAATTGGCCAAACTCTTACGTAGAAAATGTTTTTTCAGGTATGGTTCACAAAGCTTCCGCCGGTACTTACTTTTCAGTTGTCTAGATTTAATTTCAACCAGAATCTGCGAAAGCCTGAGAAGGTGCATGATCGCCTCGCCTTTCCATCTGTGCTTTACATGGACAGGTATTGCTACATAAGACCTTTTTCACTGATAAGCAGTTGCTGATAGGTAGTGGGCAGATTCAGCAGGTCAATGGTTTTTAGTGTTTCAATAAATTTGTCTGTTTTTTTTGTTGGCGCGAAATTTATGTAGTTGGCAGTCTCAAGTGCTTGCCAAAAAGGTGTGTTTTTGCGGTGCTTCTATTGTATTGCACAACCGTATTTGTTGCGGAAAATTCACCTAACTACTACTTTTTCCAACGTGTGAGCGCGTTATTTGTCTTGTACAATTAGGCATTCAATTTTGCGTCGGTGACAATCGTGTTGACGCATTTAGGTACATGGAGAGCAATATGGAAGTTTCGAGAGAAAAACGCGAAGAGGTCAAACTTCTTTCTCTTCAGTTACATGACCTTCGTCTGAGACTCAGTCGGTGAGTTCATTGCTGCTGCCAATCTTTGCAAACGGGGTTTCACGTGATTTTTTTGGCTGATTGCGTCTCACTTTGTGACAACATCTGATTGTTGCCAACCTTTCTAGTGCCTTTGTTTGCAATTGCAACGCAGAGTTTTGACAATTTGCCATTCGGGAACTTCGTACTCACTGTCGAAAGTGTTGGCTTGCTGCGCTGGCTACGCGTCACAAAAACATGGGGAGGAAAGCGACGATGGGGAATCGGCCGCGCCTGCCGTGCGATCTTCCCGCAGGTGGGGTGAAGCGACATTTTGCAGCTGCGTGTTTGTGTTCAACCCCTTAAAAGTACAGATTTAGATGTTTCTGCATCTTCAGCTGGTGGAATTGTCGGTAAGCAGTAAATGACACTTCGAAAACACGCAGTACATAATCTTGGTGTGCTGCACCGTTGCGCATTTTTCTGCAATAGTTTTCAAGATTCAGACGCATGAGTTGTATCAGTATTACATTAAGTGGTCAAGCATAAATCGCTGTGCTGTAAAAGCAAGCGCGACTCCGTTGTTTTGTGGTAATTTTATTACCAGAGTAATTTTTGAAAAGGTTTGGTGAATCAGGAGATCGATTGGTTCTTGTCAAAAAGTTGGCGTAACATTGCAGTAACATTTTCCAGTGAATGGTGTCGAAATGCAGGACTGGTTCCATTCAAACGTGGGCGTTTATTAAAAAATATGTTTTCGTGGTTTGCTATGTAGCATCTTTGAAACAGTAAGGTATACGTGAAATAGCTGGACTTACGATTTTCGTATCTTTTAAAGGGTCAATCACTAAAATTCTGATTTTTGCAGAATGCAATGAGTTGATCACAGTTGGGTTTTAGAGGTTTCGTGCGCGATTCAACAAAGCGAAAACATTTTGGTTGAAAGAGTGTGTTTTTGCAGAAGATCGCGGCGATGTTCAGCGGAGAGCGGTATTTCGCCGCACAAGAAAAGCAAAAGTGCGATCGACGCAAGTGCTGCTGAACCTCGACTTGTGTCGCTTGACGATCTCGACGAGAAAACTGAAGCGCTGATTGTTGAGCGCGCCCTGTGCAAGTGGAAAGACGTCATCGACGAACAAATACACGGTGAGTATCAGGGGCGAATCCATGGGGGTCGATTGCGACGATCGTCCCCCCTAAAACTTACGTATATAACTTTATCCAACATGTTTTTTTACAATTCGGAAAACAGCATTCGCGATATAAGGCTATTTTGTCGTCTATTGTTTTGTCACAGCAGTGTTGTGAAGTTTACTTCATCCCCCTTACAGTAGTGAAGCCGTTATGAGACTTGACTACCAAATATTTCTGAAATCGCCCTTCGCTGAGCTTACGGGCTGGATCCGCCTCTGGTGAGTATGAACTATGATCAGCGCGATATCTGGAGATGATGGAAAAGACATGCCATGCCATGCAGAAACACTTGAGCGAACTGAACGAACACGCCAGCATCTGCGTCATCCTTCTAGATGCGGCTCGCTTACGCGAATGTGCTGAAGTGCGGGCCGACGATTGCTCTGCCATGGCTGTGTTGCACTGTGTTTTGACATTATTTTTTTTACCCTTTTTTATAGATATGAAGAATAAAATCACCAGCGTAGAGCGCACGATCGACAGCATGTACGAAGAGAGCTACCTGCGACAACACCGATACACTTTGCATGCTGTGCTGGTGCATCAAGGCCAAGCACTGGCTGGTATTGAGCCGTTTCCATTCGGAGTGAATTTGCTAAAAAAAGTTTGCTGCTTACGTTCAGCGTTGCCACTGGGGTCAGTCTCGTTAACATCAGATTGTTGCTTTCTTCAACATCAGATAACATCCGATTTGTACAGTACGTTCCAGTTTCATATAATCTAAATGCTTGCATTACCACTACTTAAGCTAACAAATGCAATGAACCTCATTGAATCAGGGTTGCCAACCAGCCACCACCAAAAAAGCCAGACTTTGTCCCAAAAAAAGCCAGATAGCAGTTTTAAGACATGTACACATAAAATGTGCATAGCCAAACACAACATAGACATTAAAACTTGTCAGAAACATCGATATAATACGATTCCACTGTTTAGAAGCATTTTCTTTCCCTGTAATTACACTGTCGTACCTTTGTTTCTTAACAATAACATATATCATTTTTAGGGCAACAGTAAAATATTGCAATATTCTGTGCACCCTGCATGATTATAGACTCGATTCAGAAGAGATTCGTAATGAATATGCAGCTCAGAAAAATGTTTCCAGAGCCTTTTCGACTGAAAAATAACCAGAAAAAGCCAGATTTTAAAGACAAATTGGCAAGACTTGCATTGAATCCTACATAGAGCGAAGAGTCATCATGAATTGGAGAGGTAGGTCATGCGTAACGAAAAAATGTTCTCAACGCAGCGAAGAGAGCTTCAGTTTGAAATGACAAACAAACACACATGAGGGGAAACATTGGGTAAGAAAACTTAAATTATGAATCCAACTAATTTTTATCCCAAAATGAGAGGAAATGTGGTAAACAAAAACAGCCCAGTCAACATCAGATTTGTCGCCAAAACATCAGACATCAGACATTTAACTGAAAAAATCAGAACTGATGTCAAAACATCAGAATTGGCAACACTGCTTGTGTACGAAGCGTGCTAGCAAGCCAAGTCTTTCAATGAGCAATTGCGATGTCAGATGTTAATTTTTTTGTGTTTCGTTTGTTTAGTACATACACGAAAAACCGTAGCTTGACCTTGGATTATCGTCTTTCTCTAGGTCATTATTGGGCTTACATTTACGATTACGAGAAAAAGACCTGGCTCAGATTTAACGACACTTCAGTTACGGAGTCGACTTTTGAAGAACTCGCCAATGACTCGATAGGAGGAACCTCGCGCTTCTGTGAAAACTATGCAAGCGCCTACTGTCTTATTTACGTCGACAGTAATCGAAGAGATTTGTTTATAGGTGATATTAAAGTTCTTTGTTTTTCAATGAATTGCGCGAAAGCAAGGAAATGGAATTGTGCTTCCTTCATCTCCAGTCACGTCTGTCTAAGCTTGCTGCATGCGTTTCAACTAAACACTGTCTTTTATTAGAACTAGAGCATGTTTAGATAGAGCTGGCCGCAGAATGACGTCTTTCCTGCCATGAAACAGTTTTCCTGGCTGTGGTTGACGTTCTACCTGCGATAGCTCATACTTCCTCGGAACTTCATTGTTATTCTTGTCTTTTACTTAAGAGGCGGTAAACACCACACCAGGTTTATAGTGTAACTCAACACAACTTCAGTCTAATGATGACACTAAGTTGTCGCATATTTTTAAGTGATATATTGTAGGTAGACCATAGCCTTACGTAAAGGTCTTGATTGAACATAAAACTCGTTCACTGAACCATGTTAAAAAGTTAACACTTCTCGTGGAATCGACAATTTTTAACAAGGAATTGTAGCTCGTTTATTGTACAATATTTTATTTATTGTAACAAAAATATCAAGATTTTCCCAAAAGGCAAAGTTTTTTTTCTGCTCAAGCGTTTTTCACACACTGGACTTCCAAGCAACCCAGTAGGTTTTATCATTCCAAATGGCAGAAGCACTTATAAGTATAATTGGGAATGTCGTTGGTCAGTCAGTGATTTTTTGTCTGTTGACACAAAATGTGTGCTCATTAAATATTCGACATATTTTATGTTCAGTGTATCAAAAGTAAATACCTTATTAGTTTTATGGTTTATAATTTCATATTCGATGCCGAAAATGCTAAAATAGTACCTGCTATTATACAGACCAATTGTAGAAATGCTTCAGAAGCAGTTTGGCGCATGATTTAACTCATTAATATCAATGTCTGTTGTATTTCCCAAGTGCAAGCTTTGTGTAATATTTGTTTTGAAAGGAAAATCGAAAATAACAAATTAATGTTCATAACGTGCTGTTGGGCCTCACTCTTTACTGCCTCTTAAATTGAATAAATTTCGAAAGCATGATGACGCTGTGTAGGCGAGCGCATTAATTAAAGCCACCTCTGGCTTACTGCAGTATCAGGAAATGCTGGCAGCCTACGCAGTGGGTGTGCTTGAAGTAGCGAAGAGTCATGATTGCTCCAAACTGAACTGACAATGGAGGTTTCCTATATGTAGATATATACTGTTGCGATTCCATGTCGGATACTTATCTGCTGTTTTGGATATATTTGTTGGAAGCTGTTTTTTTTTCGCTGAAACATTTCGGTCATTTTTAGCTGAGACATTTTGGTCACTGAAACATTTCGGTCATTTATCACACAGTTGTATTAAAACTCTCCACAAAAGTGTTTTTAGCCTATATTTTCAAACATTCTGACCGAAATGACTTAATTTTTTCGGTCATTTCAAAAATGTTTCGGTCTGTGACCGAAAAAAAACCAGGTTGGAAGTCAAACTTTTGGCCGTGCATTCCTAGTGTCCTGCATGGAGTTGAGACAGTGCTGGTAAAAGTCTTTCCATACCCAGAAGTCAGTGTGAATGAAACGGTTGATTTGATAGAATTGCGATCTCAGGGCGTATGTCATCTCGACCTCGTGGCTTAAGCGTTGGAGTCGGAGTCTGTTGAAGTATAGCATACCAAAACCGTTGCAATCGATGGCACTATGTGACCTTCATCGATTGAAATGTGTTTCGTACCTAGAGCTGCCTTACGGCTTTTATTAACAATCGTAGAAGAACGAGAAGGATTGCAAAAAATTTGTTTTTCATTAAGTTACGAGACTATTGCTGTCCTCCCACATCTCGCGCGACTGCCTGTTTTAAGCTGTATTTTCCGCGATGCTGAATGTAACCGTTCGAGAAATTTTGAGCTTGCATTATTCTCCATCTAACAGCGTTGAATTTAAACTGTTCGCGCAAGATCGAGCTTTCTCAATGAAACACGCGGTTTAACCGATAGAAGTTTTTCATCTGCTGTTCTTTCAGGGCGAGACTATATGAACGTCATCGCGAGCGACCCGGTCCTGGCAAACCTGTTGAATAAACATAACGAAGAAATAAACCATGAACTGGAAGAGTGGAATGTCGAAAAAGCGAAGCAGATGTCTCTGGAAACCGCATCAACGCCCAGTCCTGCAAAAGAAAACAAAGCTTCGTCAGGTTTGGAAATTTATAGAATAATTCTTGTTTTTTTCAGCTAACCACGGTGGTTCGTACCGATGTTGAATAATGAAAAAATGAACGTCAGTTTGTGGCGGTCGAGTTTTGCTGCTACGTCTCGACGCACGTGTCCGTGGTATTCACTGATTGCTTTGTCGCGTCGTACATTGCGCAGCTGGCCGAGGCCGGCATTTTATTGCAATCACGTTGCGGTGCAGCGTGGAAGTTGGTGCTGTGAGTTTTCTTTTTTTTATATAGAGAAAAGATAGCGTTATTTTTTAAAAGAAAGGTGTACAACAACAAAAACAACTTTTTGATTAAACATTACTTATTCAGTTTGTACAGGTACCAGAGAAAACAAAGGATTTTAACAAATTGGGTCCTTTACTTTTTACGATGAAAGACGGATAATAGTCCTTTGTTTCACACTGCGGTTTTCACCGCGGTTTGGCGTCGCAACTATTCAGTTTAGCTAAATTTGCTCAGAGTCGGTTGGATTTCTCTACTTTAAGTTCATATAACGTTGTATTGTGTACACTTTGTCGATGAAAATCTAATTAACTGTGTACAAATATTACAGACCAAGCCGATAATAACGAAGACGATAAAACTTTAAACCTGGCAACTTTAAAGAAAGCGATTGATCGTGTCGCTTCTACGTACGAAGGTCTCGGGCCCGCGAAGGCTCTCGAAAAGGTATCATGGAATTGTTACATTAATTGATTATATTGTAACGTGTACCGCTTTAAAATTTATGTTGCAGTGTTGATAAAAATGACATGATGGTTTGTTTTAATGTTCGATTTTTCTGAGTTGGTTGCTATGTGCCGAGAAGGCCTTAATCTGGGCTTGGTTTGTCGAGTTCTTCAACGAAATAATTCACTTTTACTCCTTCATTCAAGTCCTTTTGATCTTTTTTCTTCATTCTGTTTCCATCTATCTCGCACTGCCAATAACCCAAATGTGCAAAGCCTGATGAATGCGCTGAAACGAGCGGAGATGGTCGGGAATCTTCCGGGGATAGGTCGCCTGAGCGTGCGACTCACACACATACAGGACTTGCTGATTCAGTTGCGCTGACCGGCGGCGAACCCTCTGATCAGCTGTTGCTCAGTCGTCGTGTCGTGTCGTCGTGTTTCAGTGATGATGAGGATGAGGTGAAGGTTGCATTTGGACATTTCTCTTGCAGATTACTTGCAGCTGATTGTTCGCCTGACGTCTTTTTTGTTCACTGCTTGATTGTTTTCCAGAACGTTCATAAAAATACACTTCGTTTTTTCACGAAACGAATGTCCGCTTAGAAAATTATTCTGACTAGGGATGAAAAGGGAAGAGGTTTACGGTTGTGATGCTGTGATTGGAGGTAGTGAGAAGCAGTGAAGCGTTCATTCCACAAAGGCCTCCTGTCATTCTTATTGGCCAATTTTTACTCTTAACCGAAATAAAAGAGCAACTGGATAGACTCCTTTGTGTAAAAAATGGAACAGCTTGACTCTGCAACTGACGCGCGTCACGTGTGGGTGCATATTTCACGTGAACAGCAAGAACAAGCACTCTGTTGATTCCTTTGTCACGCGGTAGACACTAAAACAACACCGTCTCATCTTCCTTCAAGTTACTTATTTTCTTGTGCTATTTATTCCTCTTTTTTCTACTCCGTAGACAATCCTCTGTCCTTTATTTCAAGCGTGTTTGTTCGCAATTATGAAAGTTGGTAAAACGTACAATCTTGACGGACCAGAAGCCGCGTTGGATCAGGTAACAGTGCAAAGCAAGTCACATACGTTAAGCATGTTTACGCACACTTTGAAAAGCGCGTTGCTGCCCGGTTTGGAAGCGTTGCTTATTATAATCGGTTCGATATGCCGTCCAATCTCTCCTACCGGGTCCGTATTTTTGTTGCAGGCTGTCGATGATGAGCTGAAGAGATTGCGTCTCTTGTCAGAGGAAGAAAGTACCTTAACTTTTGATCCAAGGCTTCAGAACATCGTCGTTTACTTGTATCAAAATCATGCTCCTCTGCATGTAGGTCAATTGTTATTGATTCTCTTAGACAGCTTGAGAAACGTGTCTGGCCGAATCATTGAAGGTGTTACGTGTTAATGACGCCCCAGTTGTTCTGCCTTTGTGGGAAATGAAAGTGACGTGAACCGCACATGAGTTACGACAGTTTTCGACCAAATGCCTCAGCTGTTTAACAGTTGACGTGTCATTAGCAGTTCGCTATTTTTTCAATGCCAAGCGTATTTAGTATAGATTTATGCTGTGCAAGAACATTTATATTGCAGCAAATATTTGTTTCATTTCGTTGTAATGTGGAAGAAATTCTGAAACGACAAATAAATTGTCCGAAGTTGAGCTTTTGCAACATTTTTGCAATTTGAGGAATCTCTCACGGGCCACAAGAAAAGCTCTCGCGGGCCGCGTTCATATTTTGTGCAGGCCTGATGCAGAGGCTCGGTGCCATGGCATAGTGACACGAGACCCCGAAAATAAGGTTGCTGGGCCTTCTTTTGGGTGGCAATTAAAAAGGGCAACCCAATTTTCATTGTTTCCCCTCATTGGTTAGATACCGCAAAACGTCCAATGATTGGACGCTTTGCAGCATCTAAGCCACGGATCTGTAAAGAATAGACATGAGACATGCACGTGACATATGTACTTCGCATTGCTAGTTTACTATGGGAGTGGGGCAGAAAAAAGTTTCCCATGGGCAAGCCTGTCATACCTTGATTTTGCCAGTGTTTCCGCACAAAAACTACTTTTTCTCCATGCGCAATACCGCTGCAAACGTTCAAGTTAAGCGTGGCGCACCCGCCGCACTGTTTGTAGCGTGTGGCTAATGAAGCCAAACGCAAGTTGATTCGGAGTGACTGTTTTGCTCGTAGTGCTGTAAGCTGAGCTACAGTCGCGGTGGCGGACGAATAATGAACGTTGTCGTTTACTCTTTCGTCATGAGTCTAGTTCGTGACTTTATTCATGATTTACTGACCTGCTTAATTGTATTCTTGGCAAAAGTAAGGTCAAGATGCTGAAAGTGATGCGATTACACCGCGGTTGGTCTTTCTTGAGGTTAATGAATGTTTACGTTTGTCTAACTGGAGAAGCAACAAAAATAACTATTTTTTGGGAACACTGGCACGATTGGCCCGTGAGGCGTTTTAATTTTAACAGCAGAAAATGAAATTGGATTTTTAGCGGACGTTTTCACTTTTTGAAACTGAAGCGTTCTTGAGTTCGCAACATTTTCTTTAAATCCTTTTTTTTGAACAACTGGTTTGAAACAAAAAATGTGACAAGAGCTTTTTACGTAAACTCTTTTTGAAATTTTGCAGAGGTTTTGCGGTTTTGCTAAAAACGTCTTTCTGGTACATTTCCATCTTTGGCAACATGTTGAATGACATTAAACAGACAAAATTCAATTTTTTTCAAAAGTTTTTTAAACTCTGAAATCTTCGAGTACGACGCGAGCGAGTCAACCACACCGCTAGTTGCTTACCTTATTTTGATAAAAGCTCTTCATGCCTGGCAGTAGCAGTTGGAACCTGTCAAGCGTTTGATATCAAATGTTGATAAACCAAGTATNGCAGTTACGAAACAAGCAACGTCTCGGTTGCTAGGCAAAAATCAACCTCGGAGCAAGTCAGGGTCGAGAATGGTTGGTGCCATTTTACGCCTTCAGCTGTGAAAGTCACGATCTGATCGAACGTTGTGCTGTGACCGAATAGCGTGCTTGGCTTGGCTGATTTTGATGGCATGTTTCCCGAAACACAGCCTGAACTTCTTACCACTTGAACCAAGCACAGGTGCTTGATGAATGAAAAAGCTTGCTTTTAAAGAAACTGATGGCGATTAAAATGGAATGACCGTGCGATTTGGTCCAGTTTCTTGACCTAGCATCTGTGACTGACGAAACCGAAATAAAAGTTCAATCGACCGCAATTGGGAAAGCCGCAAATCTTGTAATGTGGGGGCTCAGAAGTGCCTGTGCTTCGTTACACGAGTCAACGCAGCCATATATCAGTTTAATCAGCTGCGGTCGGGCAGAGGACAAGGATTCTTCAAATCTAAATTAAACCCGATTCATACTAATTGGCATGGTTTTCTTTGTTAGTCTTGTGACGACATACGATGCTACAAGGTGTTCAATGGATTTATTCCAGGTTGTCGAACGATGCGTCTTGGAACAATTTACGGACAAGCGTTTAAAACGCGACAGACGATCGGCCGACATCATGAAGTGCGCGTTGGACAAAATGGCCTCTTTGTGCAAAGATGACGGCAAAGAAGATGAAATTACGGCAAGTTACTAATTATATTCAGCTTATGGAGGGATTTTCTTGAATCATGTAATGGTCGTTTTGATGATACGTGTTCCTGTATGCGATAGATGCCTAATCAAGTCAGTTAATGTTATTTTTCGCATGAGTACTCTGAAATGGAATGAGACGGTGAAACTGTGATATCCATATAGACTTAAAAGCCATGGAATCCGATTTGTTTTGACTGGTAAAATGACCTGTTGCGAATGCTAGGATTTTTGTCAGGATTTCGCGTAAGACGTCATGGTCTGAATAAAGCCATTGTCGTCGTCGCTGTAAAACTTGTATCTTTACTTGCGCCCATGAACGTCTACAAAATATTGTACTGCTTCCTTACAAGTTACATCTTGATATAACTGTAGCAGGTTTGTTGTTTGTGCAATTGACTTACTTATCGTTCTATTTTGAAAACCCAGGTGACTTTGCTTTGGCAAAAAGTTCATTGTATCGGCCACTATTTTGCTGTAGAAATGACTTCAATTTTTATTCCAATACGCCAAAAAACGACAGTATATGTTGCTGTAAAAAAGTAACCCTTTCGGTCTGTCGACAAAAGCCTAGCTTTACTTTCGCTTAACGACAGATTTAATGTTGGATTATTTTAATTGTTGAGGTTTATCATATGATCCTTCTCAAGCGCCACTAAAAGTCTTAACAGAGGCTTACACTGTAATCATTTGAAACATTGTTTCCTGCAACGTTTTGATCATATTTTTCCTGGTGTTGAAAATGTCTGCAGCTAGAATGAAAAACAGAAAAACGAAGAAGTGTTTTAAACTGCAGATGAAGGCTTAATTTAAGAAGCCGTAGAGTGATATAAACGTCAGTTTCATGCAACAAAAAGCGACGACGTGTCCGAAATCACAGAGCAATCACTGTCGACGTGCGACGGACTTACTTTGGCCACGATTGATTACCTTGATTGCCAATTACCGGGACTGATGCACCTTAAAAATTTCGTAATGCAGACATTGATTTCATATATTTAAGCTTTAGCATTTGAATGTTGCCAGTGTTTGTTGAAGGGAATAACGAAACTTGTTGCAGGTCTTGATTGATTAGTTGATTGCTTTCACCAGATAGAGAACATGGAGTTCGTAGTTTCAAGTGGTATAAACAGTATCAATCGCGCATCGAACTAAATTAGCTTCTCGCTTTAAATTTTTTTACATATCAGTTGATTTTGCCAAAGTCCTGTTTTTCATTAGATTTGGAAATCCCAGTACCGGTCGTTCTGCGCGGCCACTTGCCATCTCTTGCACGGCCTTGAACTTTTTTATGCGCGCAAATATTTCGAAGCCGTCCTTCACTTCTTTGCCGTCCATGATTGCAACAAGCCGCTGGTCCACAACGGGGATTCGCGAAAGGAAGTCGACGTGAAGCTCGTGCGAAGATACAGTCGCACATGCGTCAAGGTATCATTGCCTCAACCATAGCTGGAACGCTTCCTTTGAGATTTTCCATGTTAATACACGTCATCGTGTGTGATAGTACAAAGTACAACGTTTTTATGTTAGATCCATGGTTTGTCAGTTGAAAACAGGTATGCTCCAGCGCTAGCCGCCCCCCCCCC
>JGI24021J15306_10001908_pt1 | contig 21477 bp, 13 predicted proteins | sample Ectturendosymbi1_FD_15306 | JGI IMG/M metagenome (IMG submission 15306)
AACTGAGGCGGGGCCCCTAGACATGGCTGGGGCCCCCCCGGCCGGGGGGTGCGGGGGGCGGTTCCCACGGCCCTGTCTACACAGTTCGCATCGTGACATGGCAGTCCAAGTGTATTTTTCTGACCGCCAGTGTTGCCAGATGGTTGTAACCCAAATCTGCTGAATAGTGTCGCAAAAAAACTGCTAGATCTGCTAAAGGTCTTGTCACAAATCTTCAGCAGAAATCTGCTAAAAGTAGTGAAATTCTGTTAAAAAACTGTCATTTTTAATATGAGTGAAAGAAACCTATAAAGTTATATAATATAGCCTACTAATTTTTCGTCTTCCACTCGCTCTCAATAAGCATGGGCTGAAATTACCGGTTTTGGCCAACACACCTTTCGGCCCACAATTCTCCAACAGTCAACATTTTGACTTTTTGAGCAACGTAACTGCAGCTTGCCTCGTTTTTTGTATGACACACAGTTCTTGACGATCTGTTTCAAATGGTTGCATGTTTTTATACAGTAGAATAATGCTCAGCGATAAACAATCTGAGCATAGCTTCAGCCCTACAACTTTCTAGGTCTGGTCTTCGTAACTTTGTGTTACATTAGGGAGCATGTAAAAAAATTTTTAGTCTTATCTGAGTGCTTTTGCTACCAGTTGTGCCTTTTAAGCTCACAGTACTTCGCTATGATTGCATTGTTACAAACGCCGCAAATGGCTTTTGTTGAATCAGTAGGATAGGCAGCAGGCATTGAGCCAACTTGTGCAGTAAGTTCTGAATCTTGCAACCACATATGTCGAAACTTTTGGCAGCTTCGGTTTATCAGGAAGTTTTTTACCAGATAGTAGGCTACTATTTGTTAGCGTAACTGAATCACTTGGAAATATCGTGTCGTGGAATAGAAACATATTCTACCAATCTTGCCTTTCAACCTAACGCGCCCATTGACCACATAAGTAAATAATTTAGGCTTCACCAAGTTATCTAATTAATTACTTGTTATGATACAATCATCTGCTTGAAGCAGCTTCTTTGCATCATAATAAAAATTCCAAATAATTACAGGCAGCTATTTGTGCTTTGTCCTGGTGTTACTCAGTGGCGGTTCTAAGGGGGGGCTTTTTGGCTGGCCTCCTGCTTGGCCCCCCAGTTTTTTGCTTAATTTCACAATCAAGTTCGTTTGATTGTCATACACAGCAAATAACTTTCAGCCGGCAAAATTTTAAACGTTTTGAAGACTTTCTGACGACGGTTCTGACGATATTCCCAAGCCTATATGCTGGGTTTGATAGGGTTAATCATAGCAAATCAATCTTCATTACAACAGAAAATGACCATGCAGGAGAGACATTGATGTTGGCCCCCTTTTTTTCCTTGGCCCCGCAGTGCCCCCAGTTTTTTCATTCTAGAATCGACACTGGTGGTACCCTGTTAAAAACGTCATGAAGAAGATAAGTATATTTTTGGTGAAGAAGGTGTAAAGTTTTCATCTTGAAAAACTCTTAGGTTTTTGGTCAGGAATTTGTTACCTGCTAAACCTGCCAAACGGTTGGTAAAATCCTGCTAGAAAATTAGCTAACTGCTAGAATGAAAATTTTACAGCTAACAGTGAGAAAATACTGCAAGATTTAACAGCAAATCAGCTAAAATGGCAACACTGCTGACCGCAATATTGTGCCTTTTGTTACGTCTGTACAAAAAGCATCAAACAAGAATTTCTGGACACAGATAGCGTTCAATTGAAAACCTTAGCTTACTGCTTATGGTAAATTTAGCAAAATGCTGACTTCTTGACTTCTTAGGCTGAACAAATTTTCATATATAATGTAATAAATAAGATTTATTACAGAAGACTGCGGGGCCCCCAAAAGCGCGGGGCCCGTAGCAATTGCTACATTTGCTACTATTGTTAATCCGGCACTGGTGCAATTACTAAATGTGTAGAAAACTATGTATCTTACTTTAGTCTCCTAGTTTAGAATCTAGTTGGAGTTTTTGAACGCCAGCATAGGAATAGGCAGTATTTTATAAACCAACAATAACGCTCCAGTATTTTAACCATTTCAAAACATGAGGATCCATGCATTCAACAACTTGGTTGCAATTACACCAGTCTTCGTTTCAGTACGGCAAAAAGAAGTTTCGTCTGCACGACCTTGTAACGTTTGTGGTAACATTTCATACGCAAGCAATAAAAAACAAGCATTAAAACATTTTTCAGATAAAAAAGGCTCGAAACTCATGATCACTGTCGAGCCATTATTGCCTGTATAAATCTAAAAATAATCTCTTGCAGTTTAACATTCCATTTTCGGGATATAATTTTTATTTGATTTCATTCGCGCTAAGTGGGGGCGCTCAGTATGAACATATATGCAACCAGGCCGTAACCAGTTTGGGACACTAGGGGGGACGACGAGTTTTCTTAGAGGGGCCCAAAATTTTAAACCGTGTCCAATAGTTTAAACTACGTCCAACACATTTTTCTGGAAGGCGCGAAAATTTTTTTAAGGGGTTTTCTCCCTGTACCCTCCCTAGTTACGGGCCTGAACGTAACCTTTCTATTTTCGATACGCCTGCAATAAATATTCAAGTTACCCCGTTGCAGCATATGCTGGATTGGATAAAAGTTTGTAGATTTTGTGTCAAGTTTAAACTACAGTGGCGTGTTATTACCTCTTAAAACGCACACGGAAATACTTATTTATTTTATTTATTTATTTATTAACAAACAGCCAATGAAGGCAGGCCAAGGCCTAAAGAGATCATTGGCAACGCAAAGACTAACACAGAAGAAAAATGACACACATGACATACACACAAATAAAACAGCACAAACAGAAAACGTGTCAAACGGTGAGGTCATATTAAAAGGGTGGATTTCTGAACAAAAACAGACACGTCTGCCTAAACAAGCGCAATGACGGACTTTTAGACATTTTAGGGTGTCCAAAGAGAAGTATTTCGACCAATTCAGCTCGATTCAATGCAGCAAACTCAGAGTGGGAAAACACATTTTCCTCAGCGAGAATCTTAGACACATTTGTGATTAATAATCGGCGTGACGCACAGGTGGAAGGACACTCAAGAAACATGTGAACTTCAGTCTTAATAGCACCACATTGACAGGTCTGATTGTAGTGGCCATCTATGTTATATTTACTATGTCCTAAACGAAGCATACACAAGATAGCAGTTGCATTAGCATTGCAATCGTGCAAATGCTAAGCATTAATTTTTTTGGGAAGGAATAAATCAGATACTTTGGAGCAGAATTGGCGTGAACTTAAATTATGATGGTGAGTGGGTAGAGAATTCCAGAGTTTTGAGCCTTTATGAAAAAAAGAATTATGTAAGGAATGTGTTTTACAGGAAGGTAGTTGAACGTTCGCTTGGAAACGTGAAGAGTAGTCGGAGAGATTTTTAAAAAATTTTGGAGTAAGGGTGGATAGGAACGATGGACATGGTCCAAGAAGGATGGCACGGAAGGCTTTAAGAATGTGAAACTGACGACGGATAAACAATGGGGTAAGACCTAAGTCTTTCAGAATAATCTCGTGGGATGTGGTCCTGAGGCAACCAAGGATAATTTTAGCTGCAGCAGTTTGAACGCTTTCAAGGAGTTTAGAGTCAGTAGTCCCACAGTTATAAAAATAATATCACCATAATCAACGATGGGCAAAACATATGCACAATAGAGTACAAGACGTGAATACCTGGGAAGGAAGCTTTTAATCATTTTCAACGCGTTAATTATTGACGCTGCTCTGTGATGCAGGGCTGAGATGTGTAAATGCCAAGTCAGAGACCGATGAAAAATAAGTCCTAGATGCTAGTGAGAAGTATTTTCATTTAGTGCTTAGTTGCAGAATTGTAGTGGAGGATGAAGAGGATTACTTGTAATGGTAAGAACTTCGGTTTTTGCAGCGTTAAAAGTAACACTCCACAAATCAGACCACATCTCCAACTGACATAGGTCATTGGATAACACAGTATGTAAAGCGCTTGGATTTTTAGAAGAACATAAAAGTATGGTGTCATCATCAAATAAAGAAATTGAAGATTTAATGTTTGTACCAATTGTACCATTAACACATACTAGAAAAAGTAAGGGACCAAGTACGGATCCTTGATGCACGCCACAGTTTGTATACAAATGGTCAGAATGAAAATCTCCTAAACGGACAAATTGCGACCTATCTGATAGGTAGGACTGCAGCAAATTATAAACAGAACCAGTCACGCCAAGCTGACGCAATTTGAAAAGGGCGGAATGAATGACTTTGTCAAAAGCTTTAGGAAGACGGATATATTTATTAATCAGATCACAAACATTACACACTTGGATGAACTAAGCAGAACCAGTGTTTGCAAATGCTCCGTTCTCACCTTCACGTGCAGACTTGGCAGCTGTTAACGATTCTCGAGGGGCATAATCACTACGTTTACATGGACCCAGTGGCGAATCCACGAGGGCAGTTTGGGGCAACTGCCCCCCCAAACGGCTGTGGCGCCTCTCTAATACAAATGCGCCCCTTCATGCTGCCTATCGAAGTAGAAACACAGGCAAAAATATTCTAAACTAAACAATGCTTTACACTTCGTTGAACTTCAGGATTTACGTGACGGACTTTGACCCAACTTCTTACCGATTGGAATCAACATTGCCATTGTTTCGTAATAATACTCCTGTTCCCTTATTTTTTTTCCGCGTGAGAACTGCCCGGTGTCAAGCGAAATTTCTGACCTATTATTTTGAATCAGTTATTTTGCTTCTCAGAGTAAAGGAATAAACTTTGACGATTACTTTTTTGATGTGTGTTGTGTAAATTAAACTTTTTGGTTAGATGTCAGATAACCACAACAAGCTACAGTACTGGAATAAGCAAAACCAGTGAAAAATATTGGACTTAATCTTATACTTCAATTATTTTCCTTTTTCAACTGTAGCAATGTAGCATGAACCCTTATCCGACACGCTTAACTAAACACCAAATCCTAAGCCCTCATCATCAGTTTTCTCAGCGTATTTGATATGTTGAATGTTGCTCTGTGCATGCGCATATAGCGTGAAGTCAGAAATTTCGCAAGTCAGAAGTTTCGCTTGACAACGGCATGGCCGGCAATCACAAACTCGATCTCTTTCGGTAGAACAGTTTTGGACTTGCCGGTGGGCTGTGCAAAATTGGTCTGTCTTTGTTACAAGTTTATTTTTTAATGCTTGGTGGCAGATTTGAAAGAAAAAACAGTGGTGAAGATAGGAATGCAATAAATATGCTAAACTTGCAACTGACGCAAGATTTTAGAAGCCTGAAAAGCGAAAAACCAGTTTTAGGTCTGCAACCAGTGCTGCCCGTGAGTCCACAGTACGTCTGCATCTTAGTTTTGCAACACCGAGGTAAGTGGATGAGTTTCTTGCCGGAACTAATGCCCCTGATTAAACCATATTGCAGCGTGTGAAAAGCTACAGCAACATCAGAAAACTAGAAATCAGTTTTGCACTGAGGTGTCACGTGGAAATATACCAGTGCGCGGAACATGATAAACAGGGAATAAAGTCTATTACATCGAAAATTTCGAATTTCAGGTTATAAAAATAAAATCAGGCTGTCGTTGTGTTGTACATACACAATAATGATAAGCTTACTGGGCCGCATGTGGGCTTCGGATTAGACATAGCTGGTATTAGAGACATTCTCCAGTAGTGGCGAGACCACAGATTGGAGTTTCCAGGTATCAGTGATCTTGAAGGAAATGCGTTCTGCGTGATGGCAACTAGCGCTGCTAATAGCGAGTGTTTAGTATCGATGAACAGCTTGTGAATAGCAGAAGAGCAGATTTAAGAGTTCCTCAGTGAACGACATTCTCTTTTTTAACAATGCTCTACAAGCGCTAAAGTTTGACTAGGTTTCACATTTTTACCTAATAGTGGTTTTTAGGACCTTTCGTTGGCTTTGAAATGAACCACTGAATAAATTGCCACTAACCATGAAACGCTTCGAGTGTTTAGTGGGTTTCAGACACACAGTGAAAAGTGCAGGTTTGGGACGGAAAATGCGGGTGCGGCCGCGTTTGAAATTTGAGGGTGCGGACAAAAAATTTCAACCCGCGCATGACTCTAGTAGGTGGTGTTGTGAAATGATATGTAACAAAAACGTACAAGCAATTTTGCAAGCTTGGTTGGAATTTCACATCTTCGTGATCACTAGCTTCATGCTACAGCATCGGAAACAGCCCTGAATGTTAAGGGTTACCGTACTTAAACTGGAATAATAGAAAGCACATTGGCCTATGCCCAGCCCGATTCTCATCTACAGGACTTTATAGCCACCTGTTGCAGTTGACTGCATCGACTTGAACTACTGAGGCAAACTCAAGAGAAAGATGGCAATTGGGGACAGGAAAGCAACCAGCAGCAATAGAGCTCCCTCGACGAGTTCACTCTACTACTACTACTAGGTTGCACTATCATTATATAGGGATAAGTGAACTACTATAATTCGCTTGTGGTGAGTATCACAGTGACTTATAATTTATGGGCACCATCTAGCGGTGATCATTTATTTACATGTGGCGCCATCTACCTACCGTCACACACCCTTAAACATCGGTGAAGGAAAAAACATTTGTTCACAAAATTTTCCAAGTCTGTTTACCAAATTGAATCGGGGTCAACTATCCTCTTACTAACGCGTCTGCTCGATAGCAATCCGAACGTACTGTCGAAAGAAGTACCACAAACATATTTCAATAGAAACAACAGACATTGGCATAGGCAGCACTTGGTGTATAAACAACAGTGCTAGGGTTGAAGATCTGAGTACTGTCATTTCGTACCGTCCGCCTAACAGGGGTGTAGTGGGGTGGGAACGGCGTTCCTACACCTTTTTGCACTAGTAACCTTACTTGAAGATGTGATATCCAAAAGATTACATTAAAACATGACTGCGATCCCACAGATGGGCTAGCAACACACAGATTTGCACTCCTAGTCAAAAGTTTACATGGTGAAATAAGAGGATACTGTGTGGAAATTCTTGTAGGCGAATGATTTATTTATTCGAACTATTTGATTCAGTTTTTTTTTATTTGGTGTGGGAATGGCGTTCCCACAACTCGTTTTGAAAAGGTGTGGGAAAACCACTTTTGCGGAAATGGCGTTCCCACATCTCCTTTTTCAGCACTACACCCCTGCTGCCCAAGCACCAAAACATGATATGATCTAAAAGTCCCTCTTACATTTTCATAGTTTGTATTTTTAAGAACAATTCTTTATTCCCTTAGAGCTGTAATTAAGTATGACTTGGTGGCAATGATGTTTTAAAAGTCTGTAATTACAGTATAATTTTATAGGAAACTGCAGAAACACATGGGGAAACGGCATGGATTTCACACGAGCACCCCTCAGAGCTGTCGCCAGAAAGTCTTCACTAGAGGGCCTTGACATTCTAAAAATTGACAAAACTCTACTGATTTATGTTTCACAATTCAGTTTGGGTGGATAAGCCTACCACAGCCCCCGTGGCACCCCTCCCTACATGACTGCAACTCGTGCCGATATCAAAGTGGATTTTGCCAAATATGGTTTCGTTCACTACGCAAACAAACGCATTGACAACCAAATGAACCACCACATACCTGTTCCTTTTTTCTCCATGTCGAGGAGGCGACGCATTAGATTTTGTTGCTTGTCTGTAAACAGTTGTTGACAAACTTATCAGGAAGACACACGAGTTAACCGCAAGACTGTAGCAGGCAAACACTACAGTATGTTATCAACCTAACAGGATTTATGAGTTCGACTTTCATGATATTAACTGCTTTACGCGGCGTAAACAAACATAAATGTAAATACTTTTTTCTGAAAAAGTTTATGGTTGACAAGAAAGATGTCGCTTTTGATATCATCTTATTCATTCAGCGCTTTGATTGTCGTATTATCAATTTTACTGCTTCTGCTAGGCAGCAATGACACGATTTCACGCAGAAAGTAAATAGACAATAGCCACCGATAAAACTGCATTTAATTCTAACCATAGTTGGCGAAATGTCATTTTGTAATTGTTCAACTTTAATCACCAGCCACACTATGTCCAATTGTCCAAAAGTTGAGTTGAAGATCACAGAACGCAAAATGTCTTGTCAAATTTTGAAAAAAGCGCAATCTTTTCATAGCTTTATATAAAAAGCATCTTTTTGCTTTACCTCAAATAAAATTGCGTTAGAAAAATTTCAGACTAATCCTAACCTAAATAGAACGAATCCACGATTTTAGTACAGACCTAGTTTTGTGTAACGCGCGAGTTTAGCAATAGATGGCTGGAAATTTTGCAAAATCCTTTTGCAGAATGTTTTAACTTTTTCGTTGCCAAAGAAGGCACGATTGGGTATAGCTTACTTACTGAAGTCTGCGCAATATCCCTCCCTACATTACGCACCTCGGCGTTGTTCTATCGCAGTCTAAACAAGTTTGACAATACCAAGATGCTGCGTGGTGGAATACCCACCTGTGCAACCAAAGCCTCACAAGACTGAGTAAGAAAGTCAATGCAGGTAACTGTAGAAAGCAGAGCACGACACTCATTGCAAGTGCTTCATGGGCATATGTGTTTGTAGAATGCACCATAGACAGTCATGAAATGCTCTCTAGTGAGCGACTGTGGCGCTTCGTCAAAAGCACGGCTTCTCAAACTATGGCTCGTGAAATGTAATTTTGGGGCCGCGAAACAAATTGGCTTGACAAATCTGATATAAATGTTTTTGTAAACTAATGGGACGTTTTTTACATGTATCATTTGACATCTAGATTATCCATCAAGGGGTCGCCTAGAAAAACTTTTTGAGATGGGTCCGTAGAACAATAAAAGTTTGAGAAGCCCTGGTCTAAAGCACTGGGCGATTGAGAAACAAAAACTACACACACCTTATTAAAAATGGAGCTGTTCTGTGTCCAACTGCTCCATGATTGGAGAAAATCACAACTGCTTAGTTTTCTACTGCAGGGTAACCATGCGTCATATCCACACAAGTCTACTTAGTACACTCAGCACGAACTGCATAACGCATATCAAAGTGCCAGAAACCATAGCTTTGCTGCTACAGAAAGGTTCCTTTCTCTCAATCAAATCTAAGTCAGCAATACCCATGGATTTTATGACTTTAAATAAGTAGCCCATCTCCACATCAGCGGATCTCAAACTTTTTAGTGATGTATCCTTAGGGCAGTAGGCCAATTTTGTCCTCAACTACCCCTCAACAGCAACAATGAGCACAATCAGTAAAAATGTACTGTACCTGTACTTTTACTCAAAGATTTCAAATGAAGACACTTAACAAATGGTCAAAAATAATTCGTGTACCCCTTGGAGAACCTTTGCGTACACCCATTTAAGAACCCGTGCTCTACACGAAACAACTTCACGCAGTGTGATATGATTCCTGTAAGGTTGGCTTTATTTTGAGCTTTGCACCCTTGAGCACCTCAATGCTGCAGACAATAACTTCACATTACAAGCTGCGCTGAACGTTTAATGCCGACTGTCGTTCCACCAACACGGCCGCATCACGATAAGCTCTCAACTGCAACTCGCTCGTGAAATGGAAACCTTTTATTGGCGCGATCGGAACAAGCAAACGCAAATTAGAAGTACGGGTTCGAATTCCACCAGATGCACGACCGGCCCGGTATCCTGCGCGGCACGCACGGGCTCTGGCCACCGCTGCTGGGTCGACGGACCACGTCGCGAAGACCCCTTAGCGCGGCACCACCGTAGCCCCATTGCCGGGATTCCCCCGCTCGTCTTACGTTGCGAGAAAAGTACGATGACCTGCTCTGTTCGCAACAATCGAACGGATTTCCGCGCATCTGCGCGTCGTCCTCCCACCGACTGTATCGCTCCCTCCCCGCTGCCATCTGAACACCGGAACTACCAACGTTGCACTTTCCGCGCCACTGCCTCTCGGCGTCGTCTTGCAGCTTGTCTGCTGATCTAGGTCTGCTGCTGAACAAGGCTTCCGCGCTGTCGGAATGAAACATCTCTGTCACGTCCCTTGCTCTGCCACTGCCGCTCTCGACTTGCGCCCCTGACAGACAGTGTCTTTGTTCACCGACTGAAAGAAACCGTCTCAAACCACTGGTTACGCTGCTCTTTTTTGCCTGAGACGCTGAAAGTCCGGTTGTTCTGCAAATAGATAAACACTAATAACGACAGTTCGCACTGATAACATGACAGACACCTGTTGGACTCGACGAAGTTAAACACGCGTGTTTTCGGCATCACTGATTGATCGCTGGCACGATGGAAGCGCGCAGTTAAGCTCGCAATGTAGTGTCCAACAAGTGAGAAGATCAACCCTGCATGTGTTTCTTCAACTGGTGGCAATCTTTTTTAAGGTCATGCTTAAGAAGTTTTGTGCGCAACCACAACCTGTCTGGTTTCAACTCATTCGAGTTCGGTTCCAGCCGACCGTGACCGTGAACGGGTGAGTGAGCAACGAACGAGGAGGCGTCGAATGAATCTCTGCTGCTATCTGGCGGCGAGATCGTTTCTCTTTTCAGTGGGAGATTCTGCGGAAAAAACTGACCGTTTGCTCGTGATCACCGATGACGCAATGCTCGCACGCCTAGATTCCTCCTACAGCAGGAAGCGGGTTGGTTGTAACGATGAAAAAATGTATGCAAACCTTGGATTGTTTGAGTATGCACTGTATGTTCTTTCTGTCAGCGCTAGTGACAGCTTGAACAAATCAACAGCCACATGGTTTTATTCTAATGCGCCATCAGATCTTGCAGTTAAATATGAAATATTCATTTAAAATAAAAATCGCCCAATTCACGTAAAGAAGCAGCTTGTGCTCATTCAAGTAAGAATCCTGTCCAGCGCAGCGACCCTGCACTTCATAAGTCAGTAGCTCTCTACCTTGTGTTGGATTTTTCTTGACCGAGACTGTTGTGTTGGTTTTTGCGCATGGCTGGGTTTGCACTCATCGAGTACGTGCTTTTTGTCGCTTGCCAGAGTCGCGTCATCATCAACGTGCGGATGCTTCGAATGCTTCTGCAACAAAAACGAAGCGGTTCTAAACGCGAGATTGCAAAGAAATGATCCGCACGAAAACCAGGATGAATAACGAGAAACTGAAGACATGTAATTATATGGTCTGTTCAATCACTAAATACCAAGAGTCGAGACTTCCACATAACGCCAGCAAATCAAACCTAAGACCTGGTCAAATGAGACGCTTGCTGGAAAGGCATTTGCAAACGTCATTCACGTCACTGACACTAATTCGACCTCAAAATAAACATGAGTTTGACAAGAATTTGAGCGCATCAGAAACTTTGGACGAGACGCTCGCGGCTTCAAAATGTTGTCAGGTATAGAACTGCAGCATAGTCGTCGCACTACAAAGTTTAAAACACACAGCAGGAAAATGCAAAGCGCACAACGTTCGCACCGAGGTCTTGTTCTTTTTCTCATGTTCGCGCTTTTTGATCGCCATCTTGTAGAGCTTGTGCAACTTTTCCGCATTGAACTCAGTGAACTTCGACACGAAGATCCACAAGTTTCTGCACAAAACAACTTTCACCGTTAAACTTTCTCATCAAAGCACAACCGACACCTTGCAATGAACTCCGATCCACGTTCCCACACCGGCGTTTGTGGCAAGCACATGATGGGGCGAAAACTTACGCGCGCGGGAACACATGCTTTGCTCACCTCCTCAGTTTTTTTATTTCTTCCGGATTGTGGAACTCGCGAAGACATTCAATGACGCGATCTCCGATCTGCAGCAGACAGCGGCGAGTGTGTTCGGCCTTTACTTGCTCTTCGCACCCTTCTGGGGCGGGAGGGGGTCGGCCGAGTTGCTTGAGGGCCCGCTTGACGGGGCGTAGTTGTTCTTTGCACTCGCGGAAAGTTTCCGGATCCAGTTCTCCGGCAAACTCTTCGTCATCTGAATAAAATCACGGATGATTTACTGATTTCGTCCCGATTATCACGTAACAAATTAAAGGTGCGACGAAGAGCGATTGTAACTCTGGACACGTACGCCAGCAAAGTTTCAAAGCGCAACAGTTGCAGGACGCAGGCACCCAAATAAGAGTTGAACCACATGTCAGTCAAAGCTCAGGCAGCATCGCCACCTTCATCCTAAAAAATAACAAACAAATAAAATAAAGTGAGCAAAGCAATCACCAATCGACTTTGAAGCTGCATCTTCGGAAGCATGGTGCGAGGTTTTGGGCGAAAGCACTTTCGGCGTCACATCGCTTCGGGAAATATCCTGAAAGACAACGACAGCCCCCGATGTGAGTTGGGCGAGCGCGCTTGGATGTAACTGCAATCGCTTCCCGACTTGTGGTGTTTGAACATGTACAAACAATGAACTGGCAACAAGAACGTAGACTGGTGCGTGGAAATTACGCGGAGATCCAACGTGTCAATAAACAGCAAGGAGCGAGCGCGCATTTATTATGTCTGTAGAAAAAGAAGCGTGTCAATAGCGGAACGATATTCGTTCGACTGGACGCAAACGACATATTATATGAAGAGTATGGTGTGCGACGTTTTGGGGTCGATGATCAAACATGAAATTCACGGCGACTTTCGTTCCTTTCTTCACCAACAACACAAATGACCACTCTACACTAAATCACGATGGAGAAAAATAAAGACTGCACAATACCTTGGCGTTCTTTTTTCTTTTCTTCTTTACAATTTCTTCGCTATTCCCATCAGCCTCGCCGTGCTTTGCAGGAAGTGACGAAGGAACGTCGACGTCCGCAGCTTTGCGTTTGCGCCGCACACGTTTCTTCCGCTGCGGCAATTTTTTTTGTTATCAGACATTTATTCCCAAGACAACGATACATACGTCTGCAGTTACGACTGAAGCTGGTACGAGATCGCAATGCCTGCATGAGCGAGCTTACGCTGTAAAAGTTGTGTGTGCGAAAACAGCGGACAGTGATGCGCTGTCTGTGAACACTAAGTTGACTCAGACTTGTATCAGCGATAGATCGATTCTCACAAAAGCAATGACTTTCAAATTAGGAGCTTTCGCCCCTGTCGAGAAACGAACCGATGTTACGTCTGCAGAGCCTTCCGTACCTTGCCGGCGAACCATTGTTTTGCAGTCAAAATTTATCTGGATTGCCAATTAACAAAAATCGTCATTCGCTTTCATAAAAATTTCAGCGCTTGTGAAACAGCAAGATAACAGCGGAAACGCGGTAAGATGTATATTTTACATTCAATCGTAACATGCCCACAAGTCAACAAATAGTTAACAAGTCAACTTACCACCTCCGCATCACCACCAGGTACGGTTCCGTTTTCTTGCTTAGCTTGAGCTCTAGAGGGCGCCGCAGCGTTTACTTCACCCACGCTGACGTCACTGTCGTCGTTTTCCACTCGGGACTTCGATTTAATCTTGCGATTCTTTCGCTTCGGCTGAAGAAAAACGGTTTTAAATCAGTTAACTAAAGGTAATGCACCATACCTATTATTTTTCAACTTGTGGCGCCGCGTTTTAGACATCTATGCATCATATTAAAAAACGAAGATGTCGCCACTGGTTGAAGACAGTCCTGCACCGAACTTTTGAAACGCGTCATAATGGCGTGTATGTTTTGCCTGTGGCAGACGAAGCACAATGCCTTCTACTTGTGGATTGAGTTGAAGTTTTCAGAGAAAGTCAGTTGATCATTTGCAGCGAAATAATTGATTCCAATACAATATGGAAAGAGCAGATTGCTTCAGTTGAAAAGAAGGTAGCTCAAGGATGCCACGCCCTCGTCAAGCTTCAGCCAATTTCTGATATCAAAATATTACGAAAAGTCTACTTCTCTTTAATTTATCATCACCTCCGCTATGCAATTTTGACCTGGGGTAAAGTCCTGCAACGTATTTAACTCATCTGAAGGTACTTCATAACCGTTCGATACGCTGTATTTGTAAAATATCTAGAGCTGCTCACATCCCAATGCTAGATTTATATCACTCACGCAAAATATTTCAATTTAATAAAGTATATAAATCAGGGTCGGATTAAGGGGGGGGCAACGGGGGCAATTGCCCTGGGCCCCCCGATGCAAGGAGGTCCCCGTAATGAAATTTATTTGTTTCAAATAAAATACTCGTTTGAAAAATTGTCGTGATTCAGAAGCGATACAGGAATACAACTCTATATCATATTCCTATGTTGCGTTAAGTATCAAAGGCCCCCCAACAGCAACTGATTTCTCTACATGTTTTGACTGTCTGCCAGCTGAAAAACCTTAAGTATTTTCGCTTTTGTTCCATGCAAATGTATTTGATTTCGCTGGTAACGTTTTCCTAATATGTAATCGTTTCTTTTGGCATGGGTTATGACTCTCTACTCGTGAATTACGCCAATTGCACAAATGTCACGAAAACGTTGCTATTTGCGTGCTACAGCTAGTGGTTGCTGACTGCTGTTTAATATCAATCAGTCCCGTCGGCACGGGGGCTTTGGAGGGCTTAGCCACCCCCAAACAAAGCTCCAAGCCCACCAAATTGATATATGAAGCACTATAAGTTAGTGGATTTTTGTCAAATTTGAATGTCAAATCCCCCCTGCACGAACGTAGAACCCCCCTATTGACGACTTTCTGGCGACGGTTCTGGTATCAGTCAATGTTGCCACTGGGGTCGGCCTTGTTAGCATCAGATTGTTGCATTCTTCAACATCAGACAACATCAAATTTTTTCGTCACAGTTTCATATAAGCTAAATGCTTCTACAAACCTAACAAAGCGCGAGTACCCTCGTTGAATCCGAAACAGAGCGAATATCGCCATTAAATGGGGAAGTTGTTTATGATTTACGTAAAATGTTAATCTCAACCCCGCGAAGAGAGGTTTTGGTTTGAAACGATAACCAAACACACACTAGGGCGAGAGATTGATAAAAGGAACTTAAAAATCATGAATCTAACTTATTTTCGTCCTAAAATGAGAGGAAATGTGAAAAACAACCCAGTCAACATCAGATTTGTCGCCCAAACATCAGAAATATGTCTGAGAACATCATATCCGATGTCNTGTTAATATATCAGGAGTGGCAACACTGGTATCAATGATCCCTAACTTCTGGTGCAGTCGCGAGGTCGCAGCCGAACTGCACCTTTGTTTCGTCATAAAGAGTAACGTGTGGTGGAAACGCTCTTTTCCGATGGTTCCTATCGACGTGTTACATCATAAACATATGAAGCTTTTCAAGCCATTTACACCACATGTCATTGCGTGGTCCTTCAGAAAATGTTTTAATCAGTCGATTCGTAGAATAAAAGAATAGGAAACGAGATTGCAGTGTTCAGCTAGCACGATGCCGAAACCTGTAATGCCATCAGGAGCTATGAAAAACGCAAAGCTTTTAAGAAGAAAAACGCAAGGATCTGGCAGTGTTAGCTTAAACGCCGTGACTGAATCGCTTTTTCCAGCAAAACTTTCAAGCATCAGTGTTAAAGCATTGGCGTTAACCAGAGCACCTGAAAATGAAGGTGAAAATCAAGACATTAGCTTGGAAACAACTTTCACACTTAGCCTGGCTGGCCATATGACATGTTTTTTTTGGTGTTTTTGTTTGTAATCTCTGGTTTCTGCTTATTGTTCGAGAGAATGTTGTTTCTTGCCGAGTCACTCTCTAGCCTGTGAAATATTGTTTCTTAGTGAAAATACACTCTAGTATTCATATCATAAATTGTCATCTCGCAGCTAACTGTATGTGCATTTGAGTAAGCGCATTCTCGATTACCAGAAACAGCTAAACGGGTACCTTGCCAATCAGCGAAAACGTAACTTTTATAAAGGATGACGTCATGAATTACGTCATAGGGGCCATCCAGTAGAAATTGCCCCGGGACGTCCTACCGTTTAATCCGGCTCTGATATGAATACGAACAGGAAAATTTATGAACAAAATAGTTCACAATTGCTTTCCAAGTTTCATCTCTTACTGTTATTCTCATGTTAACGAAAGACATAATTATCCTACTAGAATGAATAGCTACTAATAACAATCTCACTACAACTTCATCAAAAAAATCTCTTAACACGAAGATCTATATAATACACATGGCCAAGACTCTGGAACAATATTCCCAAAAACTTAATAAATCATTCCCAGTCTTTTGTCCAACATACAAAGAATACTTACTGGATCAAGTTAAGCTGTAATATATCTCTTTCCAATGCCTTATCACCTGGTAAATACTTCTTTTAAATTTTGCTTGTGTGCTAAGTTCTGTTTAGCGTTAACGATTTTTTTATTTTACCAGCTGACGCAGTTAATTTTTCACTGAAGTGAAACCTAACAATATGAACGTGCTCTATTTGTCTCAATGTCCTGTTTTACCTGTTTAAGTTTTAGGTACTCAGGCAATGGCGTGGGGTTTTACAGATATTTATCGGCGACTCCCCTTAGATCTGCCTAATGTGTTAAATTACATTGATGTCTGTTATCGATTTTTTTTACGTGTTGCGTGTCTTTTGTTTACATGTTGCGTTTTGTTTACGTTTCGTTTACTTTTGTTTATGTGCCATTTGTTTTGTTTACGTGTTGCGTTATTTATTTGGTTGCTTGTGGGGCTTGATTCGATGACCTTGCGGTCCCTCGCCCCATAACAATAAATAAACGAGAGGTACTCAGCGCTGGATCTTTGCACTTTCACGTCAGAATCTGGCTGGGTATGGAACAGTTTTGATTGTGGTGCTAAAATTTGATTTTTTGCTGGTGTACCTCTGCGCTAGTTGTCGGGCTTAATGGTTGCAAATCTATTTTTACTTATATCACGCTTGAGGCAGCGCACTGATTGTCAAAGCATACTGGAGTTTTTTACTTCAAACTAAACGCGCACACCGATATCGGGTAACCAACCTTGGCTTCGGTGGAATTGACGGGCTTCGATTTGACGTGAGTGCTGCTGGTGCTTGTAGAGTGGATGCCAGGTTGGTTCAGGTCTTGTGCTTTGCGCAGCAGCTTGATCAAGTACTCGGCTCGACTTTGCAACTGCTTTGCCTGAGGTTTCTCGCCATTTGGTCGAAGTATCTGAAGCAATGCGAAACAGTGAGACGGCAAACACACACCTGTGAATGTATTCAAGAAATCAGTCACTTAAAAACGAAACCTTGGAAAACTATGAATAACGATCAATACACAAACAAAACGTAGAGGCAAAATGCAACGATTGATGAAATTCATAGCGTTTCTGCGACGCTTGGTTTAAGCGCGACATTGCATCAACACCCGCAGTTGGACATAATTTTGTGGTAATGAAGCGCATTGGCACATCACGCAACCTTTTTGTCCAATTTGAAGGAGGCGTCGGCCTGGATTTGTTCCCAGCTTCCCATGCCGTATTCATATATGGCAGCAAGCAACCTCGAGTCATCTTGGATATCCCATGAGCAATCCCAGACCCAAATTGGACGGACGGGGATGTTAAGACGGAAGCTGTGGACGGCAACAAACAAGGCAACGCATTACCGAGATTATACTCGTAAACTAAAGAAGCTTGATTTCATCACAGTATTCAATGAAGTTACCAGGAAATGTGAGTGAAATCCACGTATTTACATTAAAAAACCTGGATAGCAGCACCTCCGGGGAGATTTCATTCGCAACTTCAATTTACAAAGTAAATGAAAAACAAAAGCCAAATTTTACAACAAACTGAACATACAATAGTGCCTTCATGAAGACGATTGAAGAAAGACGGTGATGTCACTTAAAAGCTCTAGGTTTGCTACAAGCTGTCGTGATCAGCGGTCTGGGCTCTACTTTCATAATTTTGCGATAATTTAGGCTTGAACACATTTATATTCAAATAAGTAGTCTCCGCATAGGTGATGCAGTCGAATCTACCAGAAAATTTTAATAGGTGGTCGATTCCACGTAACAATACGCATCCTCAGTCGTGACACCTGCAAGCAATTGCTTGCGGGTGAATGCCTAAGGACCTACCTTCAGGGTAGGTTTACACAAGGAAGTTCTCGTGCTAAAAAACGCACAGGAATCTTGTTTATTTAAGATTTTAAGGCCTGCGTACGCGCAGCTGCGGTTCATTGCGAGGTCGTGAGAATCAAAGCGGATCCGATCGCGCGAAGAGCAAAAATTTTGCACGGAAATGAGTTGTCGGACGAAAGCAAGGCCTCCAGAGTCTAGTGGCTAATCCCTTGAGAGCTCAGTCAGATCAGAACTACTGTACAGTCAAAGTTGGAAAGTAGAATGTTGTTGCGGCTGAAATTCTTGGACGGAATTTGGTCAGGGTATAGTCGGTTGGATAAATCGTAGTTAGGTGTTCTCAGTGAGCTGCTGAGAATAATTTTAGCATGTCGCCTGTGCAGCCTGACTCGTTTTATGGTCAGATATGGACCTGTAGTAAAGTTTGCTAGGTCTAGTTTTGTCACGAATGTTTATGGGCAGATGGAGATGGCTACTTGCAAATTATAATCTATCCCTATACATTATCTTCTACATCTCATTTGCCTTGCATCAAAACCCAAGACATGAAAGTTGCAATCTTAGCCTTATTCATTCATGTTTTTTTGGGAAGTATTGTCACTCTGAACAAAAATCGTCATCCAGGAGTGATACGCTTTTCTTGCATACAATGCAAAAAGGGCGAACGGAGCACCAGCCGCAGCCCCTCCATTCCCGTACGAAATTGAAGTTGCGTGTAAACCCAGCTGAAAGCTAGGGAAGAGAAAGCATGCAAACTCTAGACTAAAATGCAAAAATAAAAAAATAAAGCATCGGCAAGTGATAACTGTCTGTTTTCCAGTTATCACTTGTCGAAGCTTGTGTTTTGATTTGTTCACTTAAGTTCAGAGATCGCGTGCTTTCTCTTCCCTGGCTTTAGTCCTTCAGCATTTCACCTGCAAGCTTTTACTGGCAGGTTTCAGGAGTGAGGATGCGTATAGTTACGTGATGTCGATTTCCTATTAAGAAACTGTTGATTGATTCGACTGCGACACCTTCACGGAGACTGATTAATAGAACGATGAAGTCACTTTCCAAACTTTTCCCCACTGCCCACATACGATGACAGCAGCAAGGTGTTGTAGCACGAACCACACTATGTTCCCGCTTACACGGAACCACGCATCGAAGAAAATTATTTGGGCTTGAATACTTACTGCAGACTAAAGTAGAACGAGTTAGCATCACATCCGAAGGCATCGATACTGCACCACCAAGAAGAACCATAGAGAACGCCAGTCACAGAGCAATCAGTTTGATTATATCGATGACTACCAGCAACTTAAGTCTTCTTCAGACGCTTGCGACAAGCCATCACAACTTGAGCTCATACATAAGCAATAAACTGTCGAGAAACGTTCGTTGCCCAGAGCGAAAGTTCAAGCGGAGATTACTTCGTGACAACGAATACCTCGGGATGAAACGTGGCAACATCAAACTTTCATCATCATGCACCAATTCATTATCTAACCAACGATATAAGCCATCGCAACGAAGCGCAGCAGCATGCTCAGAACATGTTTTGTATTTACTTTTTTCTCGCTTCGGGATCTTTAGGAAAAACATCAGCAAGTGGCTGCAGATCTTCTATGCAGGCAAGAGTGGTTTTCACAGAAACGGAAACCCCAGCTAAGCGGAAAGATGGGCCGCGACCTCTCGTCTGCTTCGCTGGTTCTTCTTTTGGATCCTGCGCAGAAGATGGTCGTGAATCAATGACCTTCAACTAGAATCAGGCTTGTCAGCAATCTTGACCAAGACCAAACACGTTTAAATACCAATGTTTCAGTTCTACTGTGCTTTAAACAAAAAATGGCTGTATTCTAGCAAAAGTTTTACCCAAACAATGATGACTGGCATACGCAAATCAACAGATAGGACACACTTTCTTTAGAAACACACTATATAAAGTTTTAGACAAACGGAAAATATAGGAAAAAGGCCGCACTGTTCAGAAATGCCAAAAAATGCCATTTCAGAAATAAACACAATTTAGCCAAACTGTCTTGGGTAGTGTTTGTAACCCTTTACGTGTACTGTAAAATGGTCCACACGGGTTTTGGATAAAGACGAACTGGCCCGCTATCTTGTCAGAGTCGGTAAATCTGTCTTTTTTTTATTGAAGCACGTACGTTTATATCACATACATTGACTTCTGGCTGACGATTAACTTGTTTTCCAAACGCAACTGGTTTTGGAATTGAAAATACTTCTGCACTCGCTCAATGGCCAACTTGAAACCATGCCCACTGCACAAAAGTGGCCAATGGCCCACTAGCTGGGAAACACTGGACTAGACATCGCATATAATTATGACAACACACAAATGATAAAAACAGAACTGAGGAATGGCTCTTCATCAGAGCAAAATTCGAATTAGCTCACTACGCACTTCCTTCCGTAGCAATTAAGCAGGACGCGCAAGGCGAAGGTAGTGCAAGGCCTTCGCGCAAGGCGAAGGTAGTTTCCAGCGATTTTCGTACAGACAATAAAGAGATCCTGCTGGTGTAGCGGAGTTGAGTATAAGAAATGTATGAAGAGACAAGAGGATTGCATATGAATGGAGCGAATTTAACAACCTATAATTGAAACGTCTGGCGCAGAGCAGTCCAAGTCAAAAATCTAAGTCTTGAGAAAAATGAGGTTAAGGTTTAACGCATCACGGGCGCTTATAAAAACATATTTAGCTAATAGTCTGGTAAAAGCACTTTGAAATAAGGAGCGTGTTTTCAGAGTTTTCACAATAAATTTTTAGAATCATACGACATCGCGTTTTTCTTTATTTTTATTTTAAAAATGTTGGTCTAATATATCACCAGTAAACTTTCTAAAACTAATCTTTTAGACGAAGTTCACTTGGACAAGGTACGCAAGGTTGACCATGACAGCATTTTCTACAAAAAAGAAAATGAAAGTAACTAAGTAGCTCATTTCGACGAAGATGTGTGGAGTACATTGGGCGCTCAAGCCCTAAGAAAGCATCCCATAGATATTTGTTTAGGTTTGCGTCTCAGGTGGTCACAAAATGTGTGCTGGTCTATGAATTTGTTTTTCATAGATGATAGATGATTTTTTGCATTATACTACGAGCAAACGCAAACACTTAACATACTACCATGAAACCGTTAAGCAAACCATTGTACAGAGCGTTGAGAAATTCAAATTTCTATGAAAAGATCAAACTTTAAAATACATCACTAAGAGTCAGTATTTAGTCCATATCTGGGTGCTCAGAATTCATCATATCTCAGTGAAGCAACTCAGTAATGGTCAACAGGTGAACGTACTTACTGAGTTCTTGGAGGTTTTGGTATTTTTGCGACTTATTGTGACTGCAAGATAGGGGATTGAAACTATGGAGCAAATCTTTCAGTCGTTCCAAAACTCTCCTATCATGAAATGCTTCTGGACAACTTGTGAAGCTTGTACACAACAGTGCGCGTGGCTCCTCAAGCGGCTGGTTTTTGCAGAAGTTGGAGATTTGACTTCTTG
>JGI24021J15306_10001909_pt1 | contig 21475 bp, 14 predicted proteins | sample Ectturendosymbi1_FD_15306 | JGI IMG/M metagenome (IMG submission 15306)
CCTCATCAACTGCACGGCCTGACGGTTCTTGACGAAGACACAATCGAATGGCTGCTCAACACCTGCCCCGAGATCCAGGGTGGCCTAGCAGTGGTTTGAAGATCTGACTCAAGAGAAAGAAGTCATTGCTGTCATTTACAAAAGTTCCCTAGTTTGTTTATCAACTTACTTATCTTGAAAATTGACAACTCGGGCATGCAATATTTTTTGATACTTACAAAGTTTTTTCAGAAAAATGAATTGCTTTTTTTTTAACTTAGCGCCTGTAAACGCACTAGATCTACAGAATGTTTTGCTTCAAATGATGTATTTTTCTGGAGAGATCACCAACAATATGATTATTCACAAGATCACTGAGGTTTGTCAACCTGAATCATTTCACAAAAAAATTATTAAAATCAATAGCCTGAAATGTTCTGAAGCGAAAACAACCTGGAATACTTCACAAGACTACTTTGATTTTTCACCCAATTGAATTAAATTTTGTCGTCTACCAAAATCGTGAAATGAAGGTTTTCTCTGTGTTGTCCTGGATTCATGCGTATACTTTTCCAATGGTGAAAAATAAACGGTAATACGTTTTGGGTAATACAAAGACTTTTCGAGGACTTGTTGGACATCGAATAATCCGGTCTGTGTTGTTACGCCCACGAGGAAATGCGCACTCGTATCATCCATTGTAGCTTGAGGTACCTCACGACATCTTTTTCAAGGCACTTATAAATATGTTTCTCTTTCTTGCTTATTTTAGCTAAGTGATTTTGTGCAGGAATGATGAATGTACAATTTTTGGAAATTTGGAATATATTTATCTTAACGTTGAAAGACTGTGTTACTCTTCCGGCTCTGATCGCTTCTGCATCAAACCGTTGAGCAACACTTTTCTACACATTGCTTTAGCTTTTCACTTTCAGAAAGTAAATTGTGTTCAAAATTTAATTTATTTCATGTTCATTAGTATTAAATTAAAGTAGGTTATGGCGAAGGTACGTTTCATTGTAGAAGTCGGAAAGTTGCCAGTCGATTGGGAGCCTCCAAATTTTGGTTAGCTTATGGCCTCTACGAGTGAAATCCCATCCAAGAAGTTATCATTGATGCGAGCATGGTCGCGACTAAGACCTGAAAGCGCACGACACAGACAGATTCATCTTTACACCATGAAAATTCAATTCAAGTTATATCACTTTTCAGCTTGTAACTTTGCGGGCTCACAAATCCGGGCTCTTGGCGTCCTGACTCCTCTTCTTCCTTTCACCGTGCCTAATTGCGACGCAACTAAAGAATGAGACTAACGTCAGATTGATGGCAAACCTGGCTATCTGAATGCATTATGACGCAGCCGTGAGGCAAATCACATGTGGATTACTGGAAACAGAAGCTCTGTCTCAAAATGTCACAAAGTGGTCACTCGCTTTGCAAACCTCGGTGATAATGACGAGTATATTCAACTGCGTAGCATTTGCTGGCATTTAACATTTCATAATTACTACGTAATATGCGGACTTCAACTTGGCGTCCCCCAGATGTTGTGCTATGGAGTAGATGACCCCTTCCCCTCCCCAGTTACGTCACTGTGAACTATAATAACCTTTACTGTAATAACGTCACTGTGAACTATAATAACGTTTCGGTCGGAAACACGTTTTAGGATCGACAGATGAAAATGTCATATTTTACAGCAACCTGCTGCATTGTGGTTGCCAAGCCCAAGCGAGGTCTTCACATTTTTCTCCGTAAATGGCTTTCCCGAAGGACTCTAAATTAGATTGTTTTCCTGGGTTATATTCAGATATAGAATAAGCCTTTCAATACGCTTGAATGTATGACATATCAACGTAGCGTAAAAACGACTCAGTATAAAACAACGTCGAACAGCATCATTAACCGTTATCAGGAGTCACTGAAAACAGCGACCAGCCACCGCAATGTTGTCTACAGATTAATGTGTTCGTTTTTGGGCTGTTCGCAAACAAATACGTTGCACTGAATCAAAATAGGAACATGTCTGAATTCACTCACAAGAAACGCACAAAATTGCTAGTCGCAAGTATCTGCTACGCAAGTAATGCATGATATAAAAAGTAGTGTGATTACAAGTAGAAGTTGTAACGAGATTGTTAAATGCAAATTCATTTTCTAGCAGTTCTAAAAAAAATGAGGTCAGTCAAGTTACCCACAGTAAAAGGTTTGCAAAACCTGTAAAAGAATATTTTTTAAACAGAAAAATCTTGATAATATAATGTTTTTCTGCAATTACAAGCAGCTTTCACTTTTCCCTTGTGATAACAATTAGCTTCGTTGCACCAAACGCAAATGCTTGGTTAAGATTGTTTTGACCAAAGACAATATCATACATAAATTTCGCTACATGGGCTAGATCCAACAGCTTTGAATCAGAATATTTTGCTTTTTTGGATGACAAAAATATTTCAACCTTTTTGTATACGTTTCTTCATTCTTAGTTTTACATTAAAAACATAACGTTTTTCCAAATATAATATTTTCATCTTCGTTTGATTTGGATCAAAAAACGACTTATATTAAGTGCTGTTCTTTTTGCTACTCGCTTTTTCGTAGCATTTGCCACCCGGTTTCAAATCAAGCAAGTAAAGTAGCTCTTCTGGCGATTATTTTATTATTAGCCAACGTTTCCTCCACCCAGTGGCGTGCAGTGGGAACGAATGGGAACATCCAAAGAGTGAAATCACAAAAATTTAAATGCTGTAACTAGATGATTTTTCCTATTGTAAGGCCGCTAATACATGCTGCATGGATTTAATTTTTCTAAACTTGTTTTGATGTCAAAACTAATTTTTACGCACTCAAATGCCAGTAATTCTTAGTTTCTTCAATACCATGGACATATACTCCAGATGTACGGCGCATACCCAATCCAATTGATGGTAACATGACTTGTTCCAGATCGTGCAATCAAGAGAAAATCACAAAAAAAGGATTGAAAGATAATCAAGGTTGAGAAAAGACAGTTTTTTTTGAAAAAACACCCACCTGTTTTTTTCAATCCGTTTTTTCGTTTTTTTGAAAAGAAACAGGTTTTTGTTCTTTAAAAAAAACGCAAAAACTCCATTATGAATTGTTTTATTGCAACATGCAATATCACCATTTTCAGAATTACACAATAATAACTTGTTATAGCCACTATGACATTCAAATCTGAGGATAAAGAAACGCACCCCATCTTTGTTTTAGCAAAGTGTTGTTGGTCAATTCACTCCAAAGTGGCAAGGCTTGGCAAGCATGCGGACAAGCAGAGAAAAACCGCTCCCACACAAACTCTGCAGTTTCACGCCAAGTTTAAGTACATGCCCTGATAGTTCAGCATCTACATAGTGTATTTTTTCAACATTTGGATTGATATGGTCCAACATCAGAAACAGCTTGGATGCGGAGAAGGCAGAAAAGTTGATTAAAATATACCGATTTTACAGAGCCGAAGAGGTTAACCAGTACAATTTACTCAAACCGTTAAAATTATTCTTCTCTTTTATTCAAGTCCTTCAAATATCGTTGCTGTTCGTCATGTTTCATTAACAAAATTTACAATCAATTGTAAAAGTGTGCTGCTTATTTTACTTTTTAAGTCATAGTACATTTTTCAAAGGAAAAGAAAAAAGTGGGATTTTTAGGGGGTTTCATTGTTTTTTTTTAAGTGGGTTTTTTTGAAAAAAACAGGTGTTTTTTGGTTGGGTCCAATTACATCAAGCCTAAATAAAATTTTGGACATTTTATTGATTTTCTGAGCCAAATTTCAAAACTCTTGTCTTAAAAGGCTTGATTGAGCTGATTTTATGATGCATGACTAGTTTCCTATTTGTTTTTTGTGCTAATACAGCTGCACACCTGTGCTTGCAATATGCGTTTCGTTTCGAGCTTCATCATTAACTGGCAGTTCAAGCGGATTGATCCCAACGGCTCACACAAACCCATATCTGTTCTTTTCCCTTGGTAATTGTACATGTAACAGTCACATAATAAAATACGAAAGTTTTCTTGCGTACTTTATGCGCATTCTCAATTCTTGTGTAGTTTACAAGTTTCAAACTGTCAAACCTGGATGTCCGCCAACCCAGCCACATACCTTCTGATGTCTGATCGACTGCTATTCGACGAGACGTTCCCGCAGTCTTGTGTTTTTGCAGTTGCATACTGCGCTGACGTAGCACTGAGTGTGTTCTACTGTACTCCTCTGTTTTAACGAGTTGCCGGATATTTTTGCAGTTATTAACTGCTCTGTCTTAGGAGACCGCTGATATAATTTATGTTCATTACAGTGACAAATTGTAGTCTACAACAACGAGTAACGAGGATGCGTGTAGAATAATATGCACAGGGACGCCAGAAAATGGCGGCATGGCGGTGGCAATGCCACCTCTGCCTTTGCAAACGAGGGGCAACGGGGGTGGAGGTGCTTTTTCATAACAGTATCATATAGGTATAATTTCATGGTTTATCATGATCGACTTGAAACAAATTTATTGTAGCTATTCAGGCACCCAGAAAATTCAGAATGATTTCCTTTAATTTCTGTTATTATTTTTGAGGTCGACATTGTTGATGAACAGAAGCAAATATAATTGGTAACGATTTTTTTGTTTTTCATGACTTTCCATTGCCCTCAACTCTTTTACTGTTCCCCTGCTGCTATTCCGGCGTCCACGACTCTGCACGTTGTGTCAATAAACTTCGCCGAAACGTTGGATTGCAAACGTGAACATGACGTCATATTGTGACGTCACAAACAGCGTATTTCCAGTAACAATGACCACCATACGCCACTGCTCAATACTAGAATTTGGAAGGGGGGCATCCAATCAAGCAGTCGTCGCGGGCATCATCAGACTTCTGCACGCCACTGCCTCCACCTATTCAAGCTGGCTTCCTCAATCCTCAGGGCAATGTTTTTTAACCACATATAACATGCAACTTACTAATAACAAGAAACAATGAGCGTTATGACGTACAAAGACAAAAAACGCAAAACTGACCATCATGTTACAGGAATGGCTGACAGCATGCCACAGAAAAAAAACAAGGAAGTGTAAAATGAAAAACGCTGGGAGGTGATGAAGTATAACAATACAATAAATAAAGAAAAACCTACATAGAAAAGCACAAAAACGGTTTAATAGCGTGAAGGTATGGGGTAAAATAGAGAACAAATAAATAAAGTGTAAAATAGTGAACAAACAAAGTGCAAAACATGCGTGGTTAGAGTTGGAAAATCTACAGGCACAAAGGCGGCTAAAAAGAAGACAAACTCAAGGAACTTGGGTAACGGATAAGCTTCGCATGTGTTTTAAAGCATTGCAATAGATAGCCGGGAAGTCTGCGCTTTATTATTCACAGTGTTAGTTTTTAAATTGATATACAAAGATTCTACAAAAATGCGTTTATGATAACTATTTACGTGATGCAGATCATGGGATGGGCGCAATCCCAATTGAAAGCATGGCCACCTTGGGCTGCATGTTTTGTTAACGCTGTTTTTTCTGGGTTTTTAAGAATATTTCTAGGCAAGTTGTCCCTGTGGTGTTCTTTGAGTCGAGTACTCAGGCTTCGTGTCGTTTTTCCAATGTATCTGTGTTCACAGTTCCCACATGGAATTTCATAGATGACACCTCGACGTTTGCCAGCAGGAACGGTATCTTCTCCTGAAGCTAGGACTGTACTTAGTTTAATTATAGGTTTGAAAATGGTTCATATACGATGTCTTTCCGGAATCCGTTTCAAAGACCGTTTATATTAAATGTCCGTTTATATTAAGTGGTTAATCATCCAAAATCCGTTCGTATTGAGTAGTTAAATAATTCACCCCAAAACATATTTTTTTTTCTTGCTCTGAAAATTGGCCCAACCACACCCAAACTCATCCAAACACGGAAACATGAACGAAACAGGAACGTAGCAAACAAGATGTTTATATCATAATCTCACGCTGTGAAATCGCTTTACTCATGCATTCTTCCATTGTGGTGAAAAAGTGCTTCCCGCTCATGCCCATGCAAGAAACAAGTTATTACACATCACAAATGGAAAACTCCGGATTTGCGAAAATTGCGCCTAAAACTAACTCCAAAAAACTATAAGTGCAAGTTTCATACAAATAAACCAAAAAGAATCAGTGACGCAACTGCCCAGAGTTAAAACAAACTAAGCAAAAACTTAAATCACGTATTAGGAAAATAAGCGACACCATAAACACTTGAAAAACTTACGAACGTTTGTTATTATTGCCAATTTGTAAATGTAGCAACACCTTGTAAGTGGCAATACACAAAATGTAGTAATACAATGCGTTCATGATCGAAAAATATCAATATGAAGTAGAAGCCGCCAGTTATTTTTATCATTAAATGGCGTAAAACGTAGGAAACTCAGCATGTAACCTTTGAGTGGTGCTCAGTGTTCACCTCATTTTCAAACTTCGGTAAACAACATCTTAAAGGCATTTGATTGGCGTGTAAGAGCAAATGGGTTTTCCCCAATAATCACTGTTTCTAAAAGACAATGGTTTGTTTTTCATTTTGGTTGCTCAAAAGCAAAAGAAAGCACATCAAGATAATATGGAATCGAAACAACCTTTATGTGATAATTGCAGAGATTTCATCTTCATCGTTTTAGCAAATCTCTACCGGAAAATGGTCGCTGATATTTTTTGGCTGAAAACAAAACAACGATTTCTTAGTTTTGACAATGACTTTTGATAACTCTTCGGCACAAAGTTTTAGATTGCGCATGTACCTGAGGATGTGCCACTCAACTTTTCGTGTTTCCAAGGAAACAAATAAGTGAAAGCTTTCCAATTGCTTTGATAAAACAGTTTAAACACGTTAACAAACACCAATGTCTTTCATTACTAATCAGCAATAACATCTGCCATCCAAATCCAAGATTAAAACCATGTAGTTGAGCAAACATACTGTACCAAACCAATTGGTTAAACATGGGCATTTGTGCGTTATAGCGAATGTTTTTGACAATTTAAAATAAGTATGGTTTGCGTTTCTGTATTGGCAAATGCAGATTTCAAACTTAAGTTTTGCCAAATTTGTTACGGTTTGTTCAATTGGGCAGTTTGACGCCAAAAGTTTTATAGTGTCAAAATCTAATGACAAAAAATCGGCGGTAATTCCGAACACAAGTAATGTGTATGATTTGTGTGTTGCTTTCTTTGTTTTCATTCCAAAAAATGCTGTATAAGAACAAGAGGAGTTAGATTTAGTTTCCGGTACCATACTGTACTTCCATTTCCTGTATTTTCAAATTAATTTTGCAAAGCATTTAACAACCTTGTGTTTTATTGCGCCATCACTCACCTGGTGGTTATCCCAAATCAACATGGAAAAACCAGTTGAAAGGTTGGTGGTCATTGCGATATAACGTTCATTAATCTCTTTTCCGCCCAATCAAAAGCATCAAAACAATGTGAATCGACATCTTCAAATTATCACTGTTTCTTTCATTTTTCTCAAACTAGCTACTCTCCCTTAAATATTAGTTTGCGAAAGACTTCCTCTACCATTTGTAATCATTTTTTTTTTTGAAATTTTGTAAATTTACGTTGGAAAATTATGAAGAGAAGCAGATGATTTAACACTTTAAGCTCTTTTTTGGGATTGAAATGCAAGATGTTTTACGAAAGTGGCATAAATGTGGTAAACTCTCACAACCACCCCGGTTATCATAACATTTACTCAGGGAATACCCTCAGCAGCGAAAATGTTATTGATTAAGTATTCTATTCATTACCTTTTCCTATATGGCAAACCAATTGGCAAAAGATTAAACCAATTGGCAAAAATGTTGCGGTAATGGCTAATTGCCATTCAATTCTCAACCATTTAGAAATTTTCTAATCAAACAAAATTTCAGTCAGCATTATATTATATCCATGCAAGTCTCAATGTGTTTTAATAAATATGTATGTCAAAAGCTTTTTGTGAAAAAAAAACATCAAGTACGTACAATTCTAGATTTGATCAAATCATCTTCATCGAAAAACAAATTTCATGTAATCAGAAAAATAGAAATTATCTATTTAGCGTGTTCAAGATACCAAAATGTTGCCTTAGGAGTGTGAATTCAAACCTTTAGTTCTCAGTAGTAACAAATTTGATTAGAAAAACTTCTTTCGTCGCAACAGATTGAAGTTCGAGGATGTTTTTAGTCATTGTTAAACTTTTCAAATGAGTATCAGAAAAGTATCTATCTAAAGATTATTAAAATTTTTTTTTCCGTATCGAACTTTCGAATTCAAGCTTAGTAACTCAAAAGAAAAGTTAACTTACTTGTATCGTATGGAAACTATACTTCTTGTCGAATTTGAATACCCCGCAGTGTGAAATTCGGCGTGCCGTGTGTTTCAGATTCCCAGAAACAATAATGCTGCAAAAATTACAACTTCTTAGCAAGGATTAAATTATTCGACAGTTTACCCTAAAAATGTGAAAGAAAAAAGTGCTTGGAGAACATCAAATATTTATTGAAATCTAAAAAATGAAAATTTATCACATTCTATCTTTCATCTTCATACAAAACGAAAGTTATTTACTTGCAAAATGTCACAACAGATCGTGAGATTTGTTTTTGAAAACTGCAAAAGCCTTTCCCTTTAAGCAGTAGATCGACCTTCCATGACAATTCGATGAAACAAATATAATGTTTTGCCAACAACGCATTTCAGCACCTGTGTCAATAGTTTCGTTGTCTGTCGTACAACAAAGCGGTCTTTGTTCAAAGCAATCGACTGCAGTATTTAGGTTAGAAAATCACAAAGCAGATGTGACATGTACGTTGTGCTGGCGGTGGTACATCAAGTTTGATAATAAATGTATCTGCTTATCCAGTATAGAAACGTTCGCTGAAATCGTGGATTGCACAACCAGTTCTGCAAACAATTATCTTATTTTGTGGCCTCCTATACCAGTTTTGTCACATATTTGCTGCTTTCGTGTCTTCACACATGTTAAATTTTGCGTTCTACACCGATCCCAGTTGCCTTCAATAACGTTTTAACCCATTAAAGTGGCAGCTTTTAATGTTCAACGTCTCGGAAAAAAGAAAATAAACAATGAAGAAATAAGAAAGATTTTAGCGAAGGTGGTATTGTTTTTGAAATGATTCTTGTTGACTGCATGAATTCAGCAACCGATCCACACTTGGCATCTGGAGGTGACAGGCAATAAATTGGATCGTCAAAATACAAATACGGATTCACGTTCCGAACGAAACTATTTGATGTTTTGAATGTTTCACCTGTATATTCTAATACTTTTTATTTTTTCACATCTGTTTCTATATTCTGGAAACTGTCGCTGGGACAGTAGCCATGGCAAGAATCGAAATACCTCACAGTTTTTGGCAAATTTAATAGCTCTGCTGGCTCCACACCAAAACTAGACCAAGCCAAATCCAATCTCTTCCATTTGTACTTCAGATAGCATTCAGTCACTACCCTAGATTCATGATCATAAGTGAGGGTGAGAACAAAGACCGATTTAAAAACCGACACATTTGCGGTGTTTGAAAGTTCCCGTTGTTTTCACCACAGAGCGAAAAAGCTGACGCAGGTCTGTGTTAGATTTATTAATTTTTGTATCAGTCTCTTTGTTCCGCGTTCAACCCGTGAATACCACCACCCGGTACTTAAATGTGTAAACTTGCCACAGTGTAATGCTGCTTCTTTGCAGCTTTTACTGCTTTGTGTATCTGAAGAGATATAATACCTCGGTCTTTTTAGTGTTAATTTGTGTTCCCGCTTGGAGGGACACAGTCGAAAATCCATCATTTCATGCTGACGACCCTGTTTATAGGAAGAAATAAGCGCCAAATTGTACGCAAAAAGCAAGTGGTTGACCATACATCGTTCCAACCATGACACGCTCGTTGACTCGCCTGTGACTGTTTATCCTCTTCCTGTGCATCATCAAGAGGTGTAGTGGCAACACATATCCTCGTTAAAGTGCAACAAAAACGGTGAAAATTTATGATTTAGTGCCGCTAATGCGATAACAAACTTCTGAACAAAAATACAACGGTTTGACGGCCAGTAACAGGCGATTGTCAGAATCGTAGTCCCGCGATGCTACAAAGCTTCTGTGGAAAGACCTGACCGTACGCTTTCGAGGTCAATAGGACATGCGTGGATATCTTTGGCACACTTCAAAGATTTGTTGCAAATTTCTGCACAGTGAAACGTTGGTCTGTATTACTACAGCTAAGACGAAAATCGCACTGGGTTTTCTCCAGCTTCGGTTCAATTTTTCTCGGCTACTTTTCCAAAGCAGTTGGCATACGCCTTTGTGCGGTATTAATAAGATTCGTGCAATTCGTAATTTTAACTGCCCAAAATAGACAGTTGGACCAACTATTCCACCATTTGCACAGTAAGTTCAGCAACTTTTGCGATATCAGACGTGCAACTGGCAGCGGTGGCCACGGATCCGGAGTGTCAGAGTTGATTCCGGGAGGCTTTCGCGTTTTTTTCGGACCTGGATCCGGACCCGGAGTCAAAATTTTTTTTGAAAAACCGGACTCGGATCCGGATTCACTTTTCAATTCCGGCCGTAGCAGGAGCCTGCGTGGTCATTTTTTAAGAAAAACCATTGGCACTTATCGATTGTAGCAGGAGTCTGAACAGGAGTCGCATTCTCAATTTGGAAAAAATTTTGGACCCCGATCCGGTTTCAAACGTTTTGGAACAGGAGCGGAGTCGAGGTCTGAAAAAGTGACTCCGGCCACCTCTGACAACTGGAAGGCATTGCGGACCGTTTTTTACAGGAGAGGTCCTGCATTGAGACTAGTGCAAGCGCAGTCAATACAGTAATACCTATGCACCTGAAGCGGAGAACCTATATGTTTTTCGTTATCACTGTTCTGACCAGAACAGGTTGTGTGATGCTTTTTGTCCCTTCTACCGCATATAAACCCTGGTCGGATAATTCATATTTGGCCATTGTAATAATTCATTTTGTTTTCGAAAGCTTTTCGCAATTTTTTAGTAGAAAGAAACATTAAGAGCAAAAATAAATTTAAATTTTCTTTTCCAAACCAGGAACTTTTACATGGAAGTGAGTTTTTTCGTTTTGGCAATGCAAATTTACAAATATTGTTATTATCCATCACCGATAAACTTTTCGAAACAAAGAAAAAGTGCGCAATTTCTTAAACGGTGCACCACTTCAAGACAACGTCGTGTCATTTTTGAAATAGGGCCCAAATTGTTCTTTCTGGTTCCATTGCTGTAAGATTAGTATTAAATTTCATTAAGTTTTTCCGTAAATCTGAGATTTGCAATGGTGGGTGTGTTTCTGGTCGCGTCAAGAAAATAGTTTTGTCCTGTGACCCTGCCACTTAATACGACAATGTCTTTAACTTGTCTGTATACTCTAAGGACGAGGCTAACAAGTAGCTCTGCCTCTCATATTTCATGAGACTTTAGAATACATGTATAAGTGTGCTACTATGCTGTTAGGATTTCTTTTCGTCGAAGTGAACTTCAATAGTTTGTTTTAAACGCTGTTGTATTGGTTGTTATCATACGATAAGTGTAAACAACATATACATTTGATACACATTAAAAATTTTTACAACTTTAAACAAATTGCTTCGCAGTGGCCTTCACTGATTGAGAAAATAGTACATTTTGAACAGGATCGTTTAACCAGACAACGTTTCTTTTCACTTTTAAGAAGTTTGCATTGGTAGCCAGTGTAGCGGAATCGCTTATAGAAGACGTCAGTAACCTTATTGCGATTTACACATGTCATACGTTGAATGTCAGTATTTTTGGAAGCAATCATGATTCTGGAGACTGTGCTTTGTTTTTGCAGATAATTTCTCGTTATGATCTGATTATGATTCAAGAATTACAAGATGCTTCCCAAACGGAATTCCCTAAGCTGATGAACGCCCTTAAATTTTTTAGTGGAATCAGGTATACTCCTTTGAAAAGTATGCGTCTGGGTGAAAACAGGTACAAAGAACAATACATATATGTTTACAGGTGAGGATGTCTTATATTTCCTTTAATATGTAAAGTTTAGTTTGTTCCGTAACAAATAAAGTGACAGCAAATGCTGCAAAAAATGAATAGCTTTTGGTATAATTTTTCTACATATACGCTTGATAAACGTCTGAACGGTGTCTCCGATATCTTTCGCTTGTGGGTTTTTTGTAAGACACTTTGTTCATCGGATTTTTTTGTCCCACTCCGGCTCCGGAAGACCAATTGGATCAGTTTTTACATCACACTCCTAAGTTGGGAATTACTGCTGAACTGGTACAAATTCTTATGAAACTTTTTTTCAAACAGAGAAATCTTGCTCTTTTCCACGATTTCCCCTGTGCGTTAATTGCTAAAAAATTCTTGACAGCCAAACTTCATTCACTTTATGTTAAGGAGTCGTAGTCAGAAATTTTGGAAAGGTCGGAGTGGGGAATCGGAATAGGAAATTGTGGAAAGATTGGAGTCGGAGTTGGAATCGGAGTAGGACTTTTTACTTTCGACTCTGCAATCCTAGTTTGTTCTAGAAAGTTCCACAAACCTGAACTTATAGTAGAGAAACGTGTGGGTGTAGAAGTATTAAGCACGACGTAATCGTTGCTTAATTTCAATGAATGTAACCAAGGCCCTACCGCTTGCATCTGTTGAAGAGCTTCCCGACGTGCCGTGGTGGCTGATAAACTCTCCACATATAGTAACGTTCCTGTGCCGGGCCATTTGACTCAATACTGCCGCATCAAGCTTATTACTTGGGGGAATCTATACTTTAAAATGTGCACGTCATTGATTTCAATACCCATAGTTTCCATATCTTCTGAGACGGGATAGTCACCTGTGAGAAAGACGTGGAGTTCTTGATGCAGATACAGAGCCCCCGCCCTTTCCCTGGGGTGGAGTGCGGTCCTTGCGTAATATAGTGTGATTTGGAAGGTGTGGTTTACACTTACAGCTAGGATGAGTTTCCTGTACACAAACCAGATCAGGCAAAAGCTGAAGGTTAGATAAAACTGCTTAAACTCAGGACGTTTTCTGTAGATTGAGTTCCTTTGCATAATGTGAACAGTTTCTTTGCATAATATGAACAGTCACTACGCAGTGAGTGTTCTCAGATCTTCTGCGTTGGTCCTGCAAAAAAGTGGCGCACGCGTACAGAACACCCAACCACGTCTGCATACCTCCACTACTAAAACTCTTCTTCGTCAATAAACAAGCAAACCAAAAAAATTGCAAAAAACAACCACACAAATGCAAATCAAATTCAACAGCTATCTTTAGAACAGCCCCGATGGCGACCAATACGATCCTTGCGGGCAACATGCTGCCCGCAAGCACCATTTTGGTGACCCTGGAATAGATTTCAACTATTTTCAATTTTATTTTCTTGAGTGATAAAGGAAGCCTCCTTTACGAAATAAAATTCTCAGTCTTAATCAGCTCAAATGGTTTGGAAAACCTATACCTACTGGAAAAATCGACAAAATATTTTATTTCCACAGGAGCCAAATCTTAACAGTAACAAACAAGCTTCAGTGGGATTATGGAGTGTTTCAACGTCCACCGTTTATTGTTCATTTCAAGCGTATTGATGGTAAAGGTACGTTTAAACGCTGCAAAAGTGAAAGTGAAATCAGTGTTTCTTGATAGTCCAGAAAACTATGAAAATGCAAAACCATATTTTGACATAACTAATTAGAACTTATTTTAAACTGTCTTTGATGGCTGATCATTTAGTTTGCAAATTGTTATAATATGTATTCAACACAGTAGACCGGTTGTACAATTCACCACTTTAAGTGCCAAGGTACGTTCCAGAACCTACTGTGTTTTTGAGGAATGTGACTTGCTTTGTGTCAGAACGTACTTCACTTTTTTTCTTCCCAAAAGTGCCATACAAACCCCTTTCGTCTTGTAAGTACGTTCTGGAACCTCCGAGTGCCTTGCTATCGAGCCTCACGCCAAATTCTGGATGGTTCGCGCTATGCCACATCATAGCGTTGGGTAGGTGTGTCCAACTAGGAAAAGGGTCAACGTTTAAAGCAGAAGTGCTAATCTTACCTCTGTTGACATTCCTATGCAAAGAAAGATGCGTTTAAATTTTTTTATAGGTATCCAAAAACAGTTTACATTCATTCCGCTGCATGCTAAACCAATCGGAAGTAAGGCTTATATTGAATTAAACGAGCTCGTTAATGTGTACTGGGAATCTACAGCTAAATTTAGCACAAAGGTAAGAAGGTACAGAGATACGTTGATGTTACATCAAATGCTATAGCTGAAAGTGAAACGTTACATTCCATATATATTGGTGATAAAATATTTGTCGTTATCACTTGTCGTTTGAATTCATGTGTTTCATTTCATTAATCCTACGCCATTTGTAAAACACTGGATGAAAACCCCCGAGAATGCAGCAGAACTATGCTGATGCTTAAGTATTCTTTCTTAACCTGAACATCAGACATATATACTGTTACGTTGGTATCATGCAAAATGGATTAGTTTTTGAAAATGAAATACGGAAAAGCAGTGTTTAGAAATTTATGTATATAAATTTGCCGTTCAAGCATTTCTGCAAAAAAAGTGATTAAATACAAAAATCAAATTAATTCAAGAAAACCTTTCTTTCACTAGTTCATGTGTAAGAATCTTGCTTGTTTCCGTTGGGATCAAATTGAATTGCTAACCGTTACAAAACATTACGCTACGTTCATCTTTCAGGTCTCCTGCAAAAAAGCTTTTAGTCTTCTCCAATTAGCTGTTTCTGATTAACCGAGGTCGCTTCGCGTTTACAGATGTTTGAGCTCCGACGAAAGGGATAACGGGCTGGGTCTGCGGAGAACAAAGAAAAAGCTTAAAAACTAGGAATAAATTCAAGCGTTGAAACTAATCTCAATAAAATATCGGGCGAGACAGATTTTTTTTCAATGAGAGAGGAAACAGACAATGTGCGCACTGTCTGTTTTGTTCAAACGTACTGGACATCGCCTCCGCGGTGAAGGCGCCTCCGAATTTCTTTGGCAATTGAAAGAAATCTGCGTAACATCGAGATTTCAATTTTATAACTTTTTATGAGAAAAATTTTCCTAAAAATAGATTTATGTAAAACAGTTGTTACAACAAATCAGCAAAGCGAGCAGTTTTCTAATTCATCCTTAAACAATTTTCTGAGAGAGACAAAGTGCAGTAATTGCACATATTTCCGTTTGGCAGGATTCAATTATTGCAGGCGATTTCAATTATGATTATCTCAACAAATGTCAAAAAAGATCTCTTAAATTGAGAAACTCAATATTTCGCTGGATGGCGGGGGACGGATGTTACACGAACGTGAACGGAGACAAGTCCTATGACCGGTAAGTGATGCTATCTACACATCACAACTCCTGTAAAGTTGAACATTTAGGCTACCTCGTTAAGGTATAAATTTTATCAGTTGTATAGATGACTTACTTGAGAAACAGTTTATTGGGTCACTGCTTGTGAGCAAAGTAGTGACCATTTTTCCATTTTTGGAACATGACCTTTACATGGTCAACGCTCGTTTCAACTTCAATGTATCATCTCAGTTTTGGTTTGAATGATAGCTCACGTTGATGCAAGCGTGTCTTTTAAAAAGTTTTTTCAAAAATCGTTTTCTTTTTTCCTACCGACTGCTTAAAAATGCCAAATGTTTTCACCTTTGTGTGACCTCCATTTGCTCACTAATCCTGAATCAGCAAAAAACAACTTCTTGGCAAATGCTACATGTATTGAAAGTAGCAACAGTGGTGAATGTTATAATGCCTTTTGCAAGTGCTTGCTTCGATCTGCAAAGAAACTAATTGAGGTGAAAGTTTTTGTTTCATTTTTGAAGCAATGGTCCAAACCGGTGTAAGAATCAACATCCTTACAAGAATCCTTTGCAATTTAATGCTTTACTAAAATAATAGTCAGCAATTTTATAAAAGTAAGTATATTCTATGGGAACAAGTGTAAGGGACTGAATAAACATAAAAACATAAATTTCTGTTTGTGATGAGTTAAAAATCAATTTTCACGCTGCCTTATATTACAATCGTAGAATTTTGTAAAAGTTTTCTGCCACATCACCACATCATTCTTGCTTTTCTAATTACACATGACGATGTAACCCAGGTTTTGTGTTGATAATTCTTTCCCGCTGGGGTTAAAGAAAACCACTGTGGACGTTTTCAGCATTGCAGCTACAATTGACCTTGTAAACTCAAATAGATCCTACTTCAGGCTGCTCTCAGCCGTAGCATGCAGTCTTTTTATCAAAGTTCAAACATAAGAGCCAGTCCAACATGTTACTTGTGGTCTCTATAGACTTGTGGTCTCTATAGCAAACCTGTCAAGTAAATCTGCACCTTCCATTCCCTGTTTTTTCTAATAAAAGCGACGAAGCTAACAGGCGCGTAGCCAAGGGGGACAAGAGGGGCAATTTCCCCCCCAATTCCGACAGTAGCACCAACATTTTTCAGGTTAATCAAGCTTTTGATGTGTAAGCTAAAGAAATGCGTCAGTGCAAATTAACGAAACTTCTCGAGAAACTTATCCCACGTCAGCTTTTAAGTCGACCTGATCAAAGCAGGGTGGTTTGCAATTAATCAAACGTTGTGTAACGTGTAAATGCTGGAGAATTCATACCATGGCTGATCTCTACCTGAGATGGAAACTTCGTGTGGAAGTTGATGATAATGAAATACAAACTTGTATCTGCGCGCTTGTAATCGCGAATCGAAAGTNGAACAAGGAGTAATGCTTTTCACAGCTGTTTCTGGNGCATCAGCTTGCTGTGTCCCACCTAGTGGTGATGTAAAATTCATTTCACGACCATCGCAAAAATTCTTCTCTGATAACACTGGCGTGCCAAAAATACTGTATAACTTACTGTTGTCTGCAGCATCAGTCGTAGCCTTAAATAAACGTCGTGGATTTTTGTTTTTCTTCAATTTCAAAACTAAATGCATAAATATGGCGATAATATACGTTTTGTATGACTTGAAGCTAAAAATTTGGATTAGAGCAGGGGTTCCCAACCTGTGGTTTGCGTACCACTAGTGGCACGCAAAGGTCTTCCAGGTGGTACGCGATTAACTTTCATTTTTTACAAAAACTTTGGATTCACAGTTTTCTAGTTTCTGTTTCGTTCGGACTTTGTTTCTAAACAAATAAATTTTCCTGTAGCCTGCATTCCTATTGTATCGCACTATCATGAGTATCAATGAGCTGTTAGCAAATGAACGCCACGCATCGACCACTTGGTGGAAGGTAAACAAAAGCAAATCTCACCACATTTAGCTTTGTTTTTTTATTGTTATTTTAGTGTAAATCATTCTTTTGAAGAAGATGCGATCAAATTAGTTGTTGTGGATGAAGTGGTACGTGTTGACAATACGGGGTGCCCAAGTGGCACGAGATCATAACAAGGTTACAAGTTTGGAAACTTCTGGCTTAGACGAAATGCAGTTTCAAAGTCTTTTTATTACGCAATTAGGCCATAGACAATGCTTAGAAACAATAGCATTCATTCTAAATGCTTAGTTGTGATTATTAACAAGTAGGCTCCTGCGACCGTTCAATCACAATTATGTGGAACCTTGATATTTTCATCAATGATTTCACATTACCGGCAAGTAAAAAAACAGTTTTTTCAAGTAATCAGAAACCCTGTATATAGTCCGAAAGTATATCAACTTTCATTTTATGTTAATTGCCACCCTATCCTACAGTAAATTTGAAATCATTCTGCTGCAACGGGAAGAGTTAGCAGCAAATCTATCTTAAACACAAAAAACTTCAACCGCTTACGCTAGAATGGCCACCAGTGGTTCTCAAACTTTTTTGAACGCGATCCAAATCCGAGTTTGGTGAACTCCTCGCGAACCATGCCTCAAACAACATAAGAAAAAAAATAATGATAACAGTCTATGGATGATATTTGGAAGTAAGTTCCAAAGTTCGTTTTTAATGTCAGCTATCTATCCTTTTCTCAAGTGTCTACGCTACAGACAAGCAGTGGTAAATTTGAAAAACCTAACCCCGATATATGGATCTCATCAGCGCTTCCCATTTTTGACCCTTCTCCACCCTTGTTTGGGTTTCTACACATACTTTGGGAACCACTGAGCTAGATCAATTAACCAACCGTTGTGGTATGCTGCGGCGACATGTATTTCTTAACTTTAGCGCAGAGCCGTAGTGATAATTGATTTTTTCGCAAATACACAACGATTCTCACACTTTGAGTAGACTTAGTCGCTCAAACATATGTAAGTTTTTTTAGGGGTATGTATAACTTTCTGTAATTTACAAAACTGGTTTTATCATATTTCTGAATTATATTGCTAGCTCTAAATAGCTAGCTAGATGTCTAATACTTTTGGGAAGCAAGCTTGGTGTAGGTAGCGCACAAATATGCTACCGCAGTCGTATTTGATAGCGTTTAAACACATAAAATTCAAATATTTTTCAAACACGTTGAAAGACTCTAGCTTTTACGTTAGCAGGTGCATACTTCAACCAGTCGCTCAAGAATTGGACAAGGTCCTCGTTCTACATGGGCGCAAGAAGCGCCCAAAAAATGTGTATTTTATGGGTGATGCTTTAAAAACAAGGGACATTAGATAGTTAAATGTTGAAACTCGGTTATTGTTTGCCTCCCCGTATAAAAATTTTTGGCTACGCGCCTGGAAGTTAATTACATCATTGTTTTCATCAACACTAAAAAAGCCTTAAAAAAACTATACATGTTTTATTTCGAGACGTTTCGGATTATTCTTAATCCATCTTCAGTCAAAAAATCATTGTTTTCATTTCTTGTGTGCAGGCTATAACGTTTCACCCTGCTAGGTTGGCATGACTGGAACCACTGTAAATAACCTCATTGTCGGTCTATTGGAAAATTGGTACAGACGCCCGCAGCCATGGTTGGCATTCCGGGGTAGTGCCCACTCAAATCTTGTTGTGCTAAGAAATTTTTCTTTTACATTTATGTAGATATACATCTGAATTCAACGCGACAAAACTAACAAATTTTGCAAATGCTAGGTTCCAATTTGTTTAAGTGCTAAGCCAACTCGCAACACTACCGCACATTTCATAACAAACTAACCTTATTGTTGCAAAATAAATTGTACTAAGGAACTTTCACACTGGCCGTTGTGATGTTACAGTTTGTTCTAAACATATAATAAAAACAAAAATCTTACCCTCTTCAGCTCTTGAAAGTGTATTTTGTCCCCCGAAACCCTAAAACCTGGCCACGAGCCTGTCGGTACATATCCATCAGAGCAACAATAAAAATTGCGGTAGTGTCACTATTAAGCAGTTGTCTAACCGGAGCAACAGAAAAGAAAAAATAAGAAGCGTCAGTTAGCGTTGTCACGCAGCTGTGAACCCACGTTGGACCATTGTTCTATTAATGGAACATGTTGTTGCTAGGCAACCACAAAAAAAGTAACCGAGTTTTTGTTCTAATTTTTATGCTAGGACATATATAAAATGGATACTAAAAAAACAGAAGGATATGATTTGTATTTCTGGTAGTGGTCATTAAGTGGTGAACAGCAGTGAGGAACAGAAGAATAAGAGCATTGCAAAAACAGAGTCAGCAAACACAAACCTACTAAGTTTGTCAACCGAGCACTTGCAACCATGACTTATACAGGCAATGGTTCCAGCAGTTGCAAGCGGTGAAAAAACTGCGAAAAGACAGCAGGGCAAAAAGATTATTTAAAGTCCTTCAAGAAAAACGGATTACAAGAAAGCGTTTTTCTTGCGAGTGTAAATGCATCAAACGGATTATTTAATTCTGGGGTTCCCAAACTTTCTTTGTCCATGTACCACTTCGGCATTTCGACAGATGAGCATGTACCCCTAAAATTTCATATGACAGAAAGGCTGAGTAAACTAACAAAATCCACTGAGTTTTTAATGGAACTTTATATTTTAGAATTTTTGGAAGAAAATAATATAGAACTATATATATATATTGCCTTTCATTGTTAACCCTAAATGTACCCCTTCAGATAGGCAAATGTACCCCTAGGGGTACATGTACCCCAGCTTGGAACCGCTGATTTAATTATACATTTTAATAATCATTGTCACAAGTTTTTAAGACGTTTGGCACACGTTGGTTCCAAACGCAACTAGCACTTTGCACCATAAAATTATCTTCCATGATTCTAAACAAACCTTTATGAAAGTTTACACAAATATTTTTCTTATGTATGAAGGAACCTGCTATCCTAATACAGCATACGTTTCACTATCAGATTAGATATAAAAAACAAAGTTGACAAATCGATGTTGGGGAATGAATATATCGACAACTAACAATTAAATACCTCAAAATTGAATTTTAGAATGGCACAATTTGCAAAAATCGAAAAAAGTGCTGCTGCTTCATGCAAGAGATATTTTATTTCAAATTACACAAATCTTACTCCTTTAATTTTCCTTTTTTCTTTCTGGTCATGTTCATCCTTAGCATTACACACGTATAACGTTGCTTTTTCTCATTTAATCATGGTTTTGATTTCATCTTCGGCTTTCTCTTTGTTTTTCAATCATTAAATTAATCTTTAGTCTTCTGTTTAACTAGCAGTATTATTTAAATACAAATTATCAACGTTCTCAAAGTTTTCATCACGATCTGTAACAATCGTGAAAAATATTTTTTATGGCAAAAAAAGTTTATTTCTCTCTAACTGCTTTTTAATCCACATACTTCCTGTTCGGTGTAATATCAAATCGTTACTCTTTGCGGTTAATAAATTTGAAACTAACATGCTAGACAACATTGCATGAAAGCGATTTTTGCTAAACTTACCATTCCGTTTTTTATGCATAAAAGGAAATTTGCAAAACGGTTCGCTTTTTTAAAACTACTTTCTAACCACTGCACTTTTCCATATCTTACCAGAACACATTACCCCAATATGTTCAAACCCCATGTACACGGTATTTGTAAACCGTATCTAAATGCGCTTAAAATATTTGTACTTTGAGTTCACGTTTTGATAGACTATTGATGTTCTTCGTACAACATCATGTTTGAAGAAACTCACGTCACAGATAGTTATATCTGAAACAACAGTAATTAAAATCTCTCGGTTTCCTGTTATCTTTCGAGGAATCAGCCGACTGGACTCTACTGTCTTCTTTTTGCAATGACTCAAACTTTACACATAACTGTAATGAACTAACTAGTCTCCAAAAAAGAGACGGATTTGAACTCGCCGACAAATGTTTTTGATAGGAATTCGATTTCACGCAAAAAACTGAGCGCACTCAGTCCTAACATGTCGTTCAAATAGAACATTCAGAAATATTATAAGTCTTTACTGTAAACGTTGTTAACTTTCCGCAAATAACAGCTTCCAAAATCGATCCAAACGAAATCTTCGAAAGACACTTAGTTTTAAATGAGTTATACAAGCAGAA
>JGI24021J15306_10001910_pt1 | contig 21474 bp, 13 predicted proteins | sample Ectturendosymbi1_FD_15306 | JGI IMG/M metagenome (IMG submission 15306)
AAGTTGAAGATATGGGTAGACAAGAATCGCCGCAGTTAATAGAAAGGAAGACACAGGTTGATACTGATGCTCAAGAAACAAGTAGAGCTTCCAAGTATAGTTCTTACCAAAGCATCTCGTTGATTTCTTTGAGGTCTATCGCATTAACCTTTCTTATTACAATAAACAGTTTATTTTGTAAAATGTAGAAGTATTGCAGTATTGGAAAATATGCAACTCTTTTGTTTTCTCCCAAAATTGAAAATATTTTTCGAAAAGTCAATTTGCAAAAATTACTGGTGACAGAATTTAAGGAGAGTTTATCTTGGTATAGTTTGCCTGAAAGTTTGAAGTTTTCCATCATTTATGAAAAAGAAAAGGCCGTTAACCTGCGATTGCGCCTAATTTTGAGAGACAATCACTTGTTTTCGTTTTGTGAATCAAAATTATTTCGAAAATCCGTTTTCATCTTTGCTGATATATAGCTGTTACACAGAATTCGGTCTAACGTTCAACACGCTCCTGGGTGCTGAATTTCGTCAACTGCCTGATGCTTGAGTTGCGGTAAGAAAAAGAGAAAAACACTTATTGCGTTTAATTTTTTGCACGTACTTAACTTATTTCAGAATACAGAGCATCTTGCACTGTGGGCGAAGATGGTTTTGCTGAAATGAGAAAAAGTCACTTACCTATCACAAAGGTTGTCAGTGCGAACCCGAAGATGTCAACGTATATCGTGTAAGCGAACCTGCGAAGTTGAAAGCATGTTAATGATGTTTTGCAGAAGTATAAACAGCGAAACCGTTTGTTTTACGATCAAAAGTGGTAATAAGATAGGAAGCGACGGCCGCAGCTGTCATTAAGTTACTGTCGCCACAAATTCATGTAAAACAACAAAATACAAGTGAGACACTGTTGTGAAAAGCGAAAAAAGTTGCAATTAAAGATATAAACGTTGCAGTCAATTTTTGAACTTCACTATCAACTCGTTTTGAATTTGACTTACTGCCAATCGGATTCCGGCAAAGCCCTTCGGGTATTCCAGAACAATGAGCTGAGGGACCAGTAAAACGAATAACTGTATTGTCTGGAAAAATGCGCGTAATCAGGAAAAAGGCTTGGGTCCGGATAAGCCCAACTTGTAGATGTTGTGCCTGTAAAAAAAGAGGTCACAAGTTGTCATATGCTGTATTTTATCGAATATATATACTCACGACCACAGATGCTTCGGCCATTTTCTGTGATTTGCTTATCACAGAGCAAAGCGCAAATGAACTTCAATTCATTTTTGCGATTTATTTGTTCTAAAAAATAATGAATGACATTTAAAAAAATTCAAAATATTGCTTGGTTTTCGACTCAAGTGGTTGCCCGACATAAAAATTGCACCATTTAAGGAACACACCCACTTGAAAGTGAATGGCATGTAAAGTGAATGACATGTACGCATGTCCGTCCCTATGCGCGTCAATGCAAACTTAATGCGTTGGTAATTTTTCAACTTTTGGAAATACTTCCTTGCAGTGCATATTTTCTGCACTGAAGCCAAAATTTGACACAAGATGTGCAGCACAATACACGTTACTCATGAAAAGTCGCCCTATGTAGTTGAGCATTCACCCGCAACCACTTCACAAAAATTTTTTTTTTTATTAGGTGTCGTGTTTACGAACTTGGTCTGAAACGGTTTGACACCAACGAGCGGACACGGTTTTAGGATAAAAACGAACTGCGGAGTTCTGCAGAGCGTTGTAAGGTCTTTCACGTTAAGGTTCACGAATATTGTTCCAGTCTTGTCACACGTGGGTGGCGAGGGCGAGATCAAAACCTCAATTTTCTTTAAGATCTTAACACAGTTTGATGTTGTGAGTGCAAAGGTTTTAAGGGAATTTTTGATTGAACGCTAAGTCGATTAAAAATCTTGGAAGATATCACAGGTCTGTGAAATATGCATGCAAGGTGTCCTTAAAATTACAATAAAATTTTCATGCATAAAATTGCCATTTTACTGAAATGTAACTTACAACGTCTCCATATCATGCAGCAACTTTCATGCAACCAATATGTTGTCTGCTGCTGGTTTGGCGAAAAACTCTATCCTAAAACGCATCACTGAAATGTGTGCGCAAGCAAAAATCGCCTTGGTTACCATAGCCGTTGACGATGGAGAGCGTGTAGAAAAAGCATGCGTTGTAGTGGACCACCAGCATTGACCAATGAAGAAGGTTGAGCAATCTCCATATGAACGGAAGATTCGTACGGAGTTCAACTAGCTGATACAGCTTGTACTGTGGAGGCAGGTAAGCACATTTGACATTTTAGCAAGAGTGACCTACCAGGATAAGGACATGGAAAGCACAAACACAAGAATGAGCAACACGTCGATTTTTGTGCCTTTTTGGCTTATCTAGTTAAGACAGAGTTTGGTTATGATGCAAGAAGAACAACTACTGCGTTGCGCGAATCGCACATAGCTTCAGTAACGGCTTTTTCAAGATGTGTTGTGTTTTCTGAGCACGAATGCTTACGGCTCTGTAAACGCGAGCAGCTCGATTCATTCGCAGGAATGGATTGACGGTAATGACGAAGAAAAGATCGGTAGGAAAAACTGATATGACATCGAGAACAAGAGTCCATTCTTTTCGGTGATAATGGAAAAGTTCGGCTCTGTCTGGGAAAAGAAAAGTAATACAAAGAGTTATTCCGGCTTACAATGACGCTTTCAGTTTTTAAGATGTCAAGATTTTTCATTATTGCTCCACAATCATTACTGCTCCACACTACCAGTGTGATCGCACAAAAAGAAGTCTATCGTAAGTTTCGATGGCGATGCCTTCATTATATCATCACCGCTCGTGCTTTCTTCAGTCGAACTCTCACATAACTCACACTGATGGTTCTACCGTAAAAAATGCAATTTTCTCTAAAGTTAAGAAAACACAGAAACACTTGCGCAAAAGTCGCATTGGTAAGCTCAGCTATACCTTTTTCGTACAAACCACTTTGCAAACGCCTCGTTCGAAACTTGATAAATATATCAATGAGGTATATGACGTCACAAACAGTATCGAGAGAAAGCCAAAGTCCTTTGAAGTTGGTTTGAATATCTGCATTAAAAAGAAAAGCTGTCAGCACTGCAGAATGGACGTCGTATTGATAAATGCCTGATGTACACGTACTGCATCTAATATAATTACATATCCTTATCCGGAGCTGCTAGCTGAAGACCATTTTATCCAGCATTATTTTGAATAAAGCATCGACCAATGTTTTCTTCATTGGATCGAAAAATAGAAAAAGTGTGTGTAAAATGCATTTGCCAACTCAATTGCAATAAATTACTGGGCGCTCACCTGTAGCTGGCATCAAAAACGCAAGATCTAGCGCGATGTGTGATCGGCAGACAAATGGGATATGATGCTGTGTATTGGCAAGTACGCAAAGCATATCTAACAGAGGACAAGGCATCTGTTCACATTCTTTGTCTAAAGCACAAGCAGGGCTGCTACGACTTCGACGACGGTAGGTGTTAGGCATAAATTTGGTGCGATAGGTGAACGTTGCTGCTTGCGCTCTCTAAGGGCTGAATTAGTGTTTTAAAATTTTCTTCGCTGAACTCAGCTAATCTCCACATGCACTGATGATGCACCCGTTGCCAGGGATCCGATCCGATTGTTCGAGAACCGATTCAGACTTGTGCCAAAACATGAGAAACGTCAATAAACTTCGAGTTTTCTGTTCCAGGCGATATCTCACTGAGTGGCGCTTGGTTTTCCAACCATTTGTTTCAACAGAGAGGAACAGACGATTGATCAAACACACAAGCCGTTTAAGCACGTCTGCCTCATTTCTCAGCTTAATATAAAACAGAAAACACGGCTTGAACACAACAACGCCTAATCTGATGCTACATTCAAACATTTCAAATAAATGTCTGCGTCCTGTTCAACCACCCGCGTATCTGCATTAAAAATGAACTTTTGTTGCTTTTTTGAAACGTCCAGTGTAATTTCATTTCACATTGGTTGCTGCGTTGCTGTTTCCATGACGAATTTGCAAAGCTCCCAAGTTTCACTCGGTCCCACAATTTAAATTAAGTCACGAAAATTCGGATATCCAGCAAAACCATTACGAGGCCGAAGTGCTTGGTGGCAAAATTCGAAGACGATTGCGACATTTATTTATAGGCAGCTTGCTTCGGAAAGCTCTTCCACTCAGGGAGCGCCAAACGGGTCGCGTACTTTCAGACTTAAAAGTGAGTTAAGCATTTGAGCACATCAAGGAAGCTGACCTTTCACTTCAAGCCGAAGGGCTTGTTTTGCTGATGCATTAACCAAGTGTTCTTTTTCGGTCCGTTCAGCATATTGCTTGTAAAAACCGTGTGCCCTATTGAATGACTGCCTTGTTGGTCTGTACGTGTTTCGAGGTGTTGTCTTGCTAACAAAAAAATTACAACACTTGGTTTTGCTCTCAAATATTTGGGAGGAAATAATAACGTTCTAATTCGCTTGTCACTTCCTGTTTGCTTGGTTCATAGTTAAAGCAGCAGAGCGCAAAGCGGGAAGTTGTGCGTTTACATTTTAAACGAAGACTGATCAGGGCTATTAAGACGCAGACACAGAACAAATGCGTTATTTCAAGTTGTTGATTGATCATCAAGACAACATTTGTATTGATGGTGAAACTCGCCTGAGTTCGTGGGACAAGTACCATTGTTTTGTTTTTTTTAATGATGACAAACCAGTCAAGCGCACTGTTTTTCTGGTACATAGCTCGGTTTGTTTACCGCTAATAACGTTTAAGAGAGAGTTTAGTGGAATCGAAACAAATCAATCATTATCTGTTGCGGGCGTTTTCGATAAAACATTTTCGTCATAATTGATAAAGAAAAGCTTTGCCTGTGGCTGCAATTAGGGTACCACATAGGTTTCACAGAGGCGGGTATAGCTATAAGTCCATTGATTCCTACAAGTAAATGGATCTGCAGAACGGTGTGAAGGTGTACTTGGTGAAACTTACTTCAACAGTCTATGCCAGTGGTTCTTAACCTTTTCTCTTCCACGCCTCACTTAAGAAATTGTCCCCTGACTTTAAATAAGTTGTAAAAGCAAATGTATTTATCGGTACATTTTCTGATCAAACATTCCATGTTGTAGAGTGCGCAAAGGCTAGCGCTCCCTTGGAAATTCATTGACGCCCCCCTGGGGATGCGTGCCCTCCAGGTGAAGAACCACTGGCCTATGCAGTAGGGGTGTACGAGGTGGGGAAAGGGGGCACAATTCCCCGGGCACCGAATCACTTGGGTGCGCCGAATCACTGCGGGGGGTGCCGAAAAGTCCCAACAATGTCACCAGTACTTTCTTCAGTCAGAACATTTGCTTCCGAAAGAACTCAGGTTCGAACATGGGGACACCAAACTTGCTTCTTGCCCCAAGCGCCAGCTTGCCTCGTTACGTCCCTGCTATGCAGCGCCAGTGGGCAAGTCAACTTCTCGAAATTTTGTTACTAAGTTTATAGCAAGTGTAGATTTCATTGTAAAATTTGCAGTAGTTTGCGTTGCGTTCCAACTTATACCTTCATTTTATTGAAGCAATTCAAAACTGAATGCTAACGCCTAACTCATATAAAGTCTTTGACACGACTGATGGTGGACTTGAAAATAAACCCGACTTTGTTTCGTATCATTTGCTTACTGATGCAGTTGGATTCCTTGCGATTTTTGTGGTTGTTTTGCCTGACATGTTGCAGCAGTCCAATGACTTTGATTTAGCAAATAACTCCAACAACATCAAAATAAGCATGAACTGTGTGTCGAGACATAAGCTGTGTAAGAGATGTAGGTGCACGAAAGTATGCATCAAAATTTGAAAAAGCGAGCTAATTCTTTATACCAACATTCGCAATGTAGTTAGGTCAGTTGAGCTGTGGCTCGCAAAGGCCAACTGCTGATTTGATTTTGAATTACTCTAATTTGGATAGGGTGCGCCTGCAGTTGCAGTTCTTGTTTGCCAGGAAACAATTGTTGTCTATTGGTCGGCACTCTGCCTCCGAATGAGCTCTGGCAAATTCGAACGCTGTAAACCCGCACAATTAGGTGGCATCAACGCAGTGACGTAACGTATTAAATTTTGCTTTGGTGGCCGCTTTCAGAACACATTTCGATCGGTTCTGAATCTCGTGCAAACAACAGCGCAGCGAGAAAAATTGTCATACTTTTTCTTTCGAAACACGGACAGACAGTTACTTCGTAAGACAGGAGTTCCCAACCTGGGGGCACATGTACCCCTGGGAGTATATTTGTCTATCTGAAGGGGTACATTCAAGGGAAAAATATATTTATTTCCAAACATTCTAACATGTAAAAGTTCTATTAAAACTTCAGTGGATTTTGATATTTCTCTCGGCTTTTTTGTCATAAGATATTTTAGGGGTACGTGCTCATCTGTCGAAATGGTGAAGGGGGTACATGTTCAGAGAAAGGTTGGGAACCTCTGCCGTAAGAGGACAGAAAACGAAAGAACCAGAGAGAAAAATATGATTTAGAACTGTCGTTCAAAGTACCTGAAATGCGTTTTTGTTACAAATAAGTCCGATCATTTTTGGATATGAACGAAAGAGTCTTTTGGGGAAAAATTAGTGAAACTTCTTCATTTGACACAAACGGTTCAGTTCGTGTTGTTCATCTACAAGCATCATGCCACAATTTTATTTCTTACCACCATCGCATTACCGACTGCCACAGTTTGACCTTTGCGATTGTTCCACAAGGGAAGACTTTCCTCAGAAACATCAGCGCTGCTAACATAAGCGCTGCAACTGCAAACAAGCGCTCAGACGCATTTGGCGCAGAAACAAGTAAAACCCCAGTTATGACCTCACTGAAGTTGGCACTCGGTAACAATCAGTGCTGTGAGTCAGAGCCAGCATGCACGTTTTCTGCCAAATGCTTTTTCTGTTACTGGGCAGCTGCATAATTATTTAAATACAAACTTTGATTGCCAGAAATGCTGGACTGCTTTCACGTGACTTTTTTATAGTCGACACTGGGCGAACAGGAGTTATCTAATTGGGGATGTTGTATGCATGTTGCTAAACATTCACGTTTACCAAAAAATTTTACGGAATTACAAATTGAAGTTCCTCCCCAACTAGCGACGAACATTCAAGGATTTAAAGTGGGGATATTGTACAGATCTATTTCTTTTCAAAATATTTCTGGGGTTTGGAGGTTCCAAACAAGTGAGTGAGATGCGTGAGGTCAAGACAAGACGGTGAAGTGGGAGTGCCCTCTAGCGTGTAGTGAAAAGTACCGTTCCGGCTCAAGGTACATCGCACAGTGCTTTGCAAACATTTCGTCCAGCACATCGCTGCGCATGAAATGGTTTTAAGCAGAATCTCAAGGTAACGTTAGCTGGTATTTTTGCTAAAAATTTCATTTAGTTTCTTTTACGTATAAGAGTAAAAATACCAAAGAAAGCAACTACAAACAAAGGATTGACAAAGCATCAACTGTTGAACTGTTGCATGTTCATGAAAAGGTATGGCTTGATATTTTAAACTCTTTATGACATACAAAAGCCTTTAAACAGTAACTTTCGAATCCAATCAAACGTTAAAACCCTGCTACAATTTTTTCGTTAAACAAATATGTTTAGCAACATTTACAAAATCTCCATATGTCTGAATTAAACAACTCCTTTTCGCCCAACATCGACTTGTAAAAAAGTCACGCACCAACAGCCCGCATTTCGGACAATCAAAATTTGTGTTTATGTGTCGCCGCCTAATAACAGCAAAAGTATTTGGCAGAAAAAGTACACGGTGGCTCTGACTCCCAGCACTGATTGCCATCGAGCGTCAACTCCAGTGTCCCTTGCGTATCAGAGCAACACCACGACAGACATCGGTTGCGAATTGCGACCCAGCACTTACTGCGCAACTGTGTTGATCACCCAGAAGACTTGAACCCGACTGAACTTTGCCTTCATTTAACTTTGTCGCAATTACATGTCGAATTACGATTCGACCGTCAATTTCATACCTTTAAAAAAATGAACCAACTGTCGAGGAGGGGCTCGGTTGGACAAAGAGGCCAACAGGTTGTTTCAGTTTCGAGTGTTATTTTCGTTTTAAATTTAGTCAGGAACATTCATTCTTTGCGCCAATATTCTCAGCTCATTCGTCTGACAAGAAAAGAATTGCAGGAATAATTTGTAATATTATGTTTGTGTACAACTGTTCTTAAAAATGTCTGAGACGATTTTTGAATGCGCAACTCCATGCAGTAAAAATGCCTTTTTTAGATTCATAGCAGCAAAATCATCACACACTGAAGCACAAAATAGTGGATGTTAATTGACTCAGTCAGATAGTCGATTTTCAGTGCAGTTCCGTTTATACTCGTTTTCTGTACTCTTTTCAGAATACTGCGGTGCCCACCTCTGTTTGCTTGCATGCTTGCGTCGGGGGCCACGCAGCTACTTTTGCAGTGAATGCGGCACTGGTGGCAGCATCGCGCGTGAACCATCCCCTTACATCCACCCATTAACGTCAAGCACGAGGCTGGACAGGCCGCAAGTACCGTTTTTCAAGTCTTCAGTATGACCCTGCCGGTAATCGAACCCCAGCCTACCAGCATTGGTGGCGCTTGGTCAAGCAACTGCACCATTGTGATAATTGATTATAACTTTTAAAATATCGCGAATTCGGATGAACTACGGTAGTCTTAAAAACAGCGAGATTAAATTTCGTAAGCAAATATCAATTCTTGTTCTGGCTCAGTGAAGAACCAGGTATTTGCACTTTACACGAATGTTTCACTTGTGCTATACAGACATGAATTGCATTGTTTGCTGTTCTTTGCTGCGTGTAATGAATCCGATTGTTACATGAACTCAAAACATTTTGATCTGTTGTCCACAGACACGCACATTTATCGCATTTTCCAAGGAAAATACTCAACTACCAATCACCGACTAGTCCGCACCTGTGTAAAATGTTGCCCGCAGAGGAATGATCCAAAAATTGTAAAGAACAGCCAGAGTCACAAGCATCAACCAGTAATAAATGAAATTTGAATCAGGCCGATACGTTTTCCGCCAGATAGCAGTAGCAAGCAACTTCGGTCGAAACGTCCGGTTGTTAAAACGCGTCGGATGCAGCTTTGATTTGGAAGTCGGCCGATCGCCATCTTCATCATCTGAAACGCATGATCGAGTTAAAGCGAAAGCAACAACTGAAATAAGATCAAGTACAATGCCGGATTTAGGTGTGTGCGTTGTGTCACACGTGCCTCCACAAACAGGAGCCTCCACATAAGTGTGTATAGTTTAGACTTTAGTTTGTTTAATATCTAATTTGTGTTAGATATTTGCACACTTCTAAGTCTGTAATGCGAATACCCAAACTCATTGCAATCTTTCGTTTTGGAAAGCTTGGTAGAGTGCCTTTGCGCACGTTATTCCATCTCAGTGTGTGTGCGTGTGTGTAAGTTTCATTCATCTTGTCAATTGAAAGTTTAAAAAGGCGTACACATTGGAACAAAGACAAGGAGCCACCACATCGCTTATCGTACGCGGACCTCCACACATCAAAATCCGGCGCTGAATAACGTGTCAACAGAATCATGCAATGAACTTGTACGTTCGCTAGAAAAGATGTTTCCAAGCTACTGCGATATAATGTGTGACGGAAACTTCTTTTGGAACCCGTACTTTGTTCCGTTTTACCAAAGCATCTCACATTTTTGGTGCGCCCTTCCTTTGCTAATGACGAGGCGCTTTAGCACTGTTAGCGACCTTTTGAAGAACTTGTTTTATAAAAAATACGCTAAGTCGTTCTACGTGGATGTTTGTTTACTAGGAATAAACACCACTGGACACTGCAAGATATGGTTACATGCTTGGACTTTGAATGGCCTCAGAACCAGCTGAAATTGCTGAAGGTATAGCAATCGTTACGAAGAAACAAGAACTCTTTAAATTAGGTTTCAGTGAAGCTTTGCTTCAATGTGACATTTCGAATTTACAAAGTGCCCTATCAGCAGTAGAGAATGACAAAGTTACAGCTTGTCTGTCACATTATAGCTTGAATCGTTGCACGGCAGCTAAACCCCCGTCCGCTCAAAGTTCAGTAAATCATACCCCGGCGATTAACTTGCGCGTTATGTTCAAATACATATATTTTTCTTTTTGCAATTAAATCTAACTTTGTTAAGCATTGGAAACATTGGATGTACTAAAGGAGATTCATTTGACGCTTCGATCCAGACTGATCTCAAGGAAACTATTACGCGTTCTGGTGACTTGAGCTTATCATCAAAAATATTCAACTTTCATGGCGAGAATATATGTTTTTGCTTCTGCACCGACAGGTTTTGTTCAGTCATTTCGGTCATAGACAGAAATTTTGTTGAAATTACTGAAACAAATCATGTCATTTCGGGCATGATGTTCGAAAACATTGACTAGTGAATACTGCTGTGGTGAGTTTTGATACAATCATGGGGCAAACGACCGAAGTGTCTCAGCGAAAAAAGCAGGTACCGACTTTCACTGTATGCAGCTTGAGACCACCACTGAGTTAGAAGAACTTCTCCGCGATGTGCAACAATTATCCATGGGATGTTCCATTTCACTTGTTTGTACGACTTTCGCCAGTAAAGATTTTTTGATAGATGACATTGCGGGTGTGCTTAGGTGCGCCTTATGCATAACCAATATTGTTGAAACTTTGGCTTCATGCATACAAAAGCGGAGGTGTGGTAGTTTCGAATACGTTGTTTTCAAAGCTAGTTAGATTGTGGCTCAATAACTCTTGAGAAAAATGCAACACACAAACTATTCAACAGTCAAGTTCGTTGAAATCTAAAAGTGCTTTTTAAGTTTGTCAGCTTTAATTTACATTGACAAAAAAGAATAAAACCATTCAAAAATGTTCATATTTTATACTTTAAAAACAAGAAAAACATTTAAAACAAGCACCTGCAAAAGAGGTTTTTCTATCGGCAACAACAGCTGAGATAACTCAGTTAAATTGAAGTTAGCTTGTTTTAAACGACTAAAATAGAAGAGATGCTTATTAGAAGTGGAAGCTGGGATCGCACGACGTTGATCGGATAAACTTCACACGAAATATGCAAATTTTGAAAACCCTTGTGTTGCATCCGCGTAATATTTCGAACTCACCTGAAGGTACGTCATCCGGTACAGTTTCTTCTATTGTGATAGGGACTGGTGTTCCACCAGCGTTAACCGAATATATACCAGACTCGTAAGCCCGGTACCCAGCAGGCACTTCAGGCACGTCTTCGATGTCAGGATCCTCGCTATCGGAATACCGCGGCACATACGCAGGGTTGATATATCTTGAAGTCTTGTACTCCGAATGAACTCCATTACCTTTCACTTGGTCCTGAGTTGACTTTAAAGCTATGGAATCGTCTTTGGTGCCGGGAGTCTTTTTCGAGGCGTCCAGAAAACGGGAATCGCTCGCTTGCGAATTGCCTGGGGTAACTGAGTCCAAGCGTCGCCAGCGCAGTGCGGCTTGAACCAGCCCTGTCAAAGTCCTGAACAAGCCGTCAGGCCGTTCGCTATCTTCAGACGATTTTACTCGGTCATCGGCCCTGGCAGACCCGGGCGAACGCCTAAAACCTTGGCGTCGTTTTGCCGACTCTTTGGACCAGGATATACGTGGTTGCGATGGAGGGCGTCTGGAAAGATCGGGAGACTCTTGTTCGTGTTCCCGACTGTCACTGCTTGTTGCCCCGTCAGCAGCTATCTCGTCGTCGGTAGTTCTTACGGTTTCGTCCATTTTGTTTTGTTTCAAGGGATTGAGTCAGAAAAGCCGGAGACTCTGCTTGAAAGCGTTTATAACTACAATGCACACGTGCGGTATCATTTGCCCTAATTCGGTTCGCTTCCTAAACTATACACAAGCTGAGATCCTCACTGAAAAAGAACATTGGAACTTCTATATGACGAAGGGTGTGGAGATCCTAATTGACATCGAACTCAAAGCAAGCAACGAGATACGCTAAGCTTGCTCACGTTGCCTACTAATTCCACATGAGCTGATAAATGCTTTACTGCAGTGGTTCCCAACTGGGGAGGAATTCCTCCCAGGGAGGAATTTCATGAGTTCAGGGGGGGAATTTCCACTTTATAATTAAGTTATCTATTCATTGCACAGTAAGTGTTGTACTTCTTTTTTAAGTTGACACTGGCATTTTCAATTATTTATATCACTTCATATTTGTAAGTTATTTAGTGGACTATCACACATTTTTGTTGACTAACTTTAGCGCAATTATTTGACAACAAATAGTTCTTGTCCCACTTTTCAATCAAGTTATTGTCGTCAATAGAGACCAATGTTTCAATTGTAATTAATACTAGCTACGAACTTGAACACTAAGCTACACTGTGACAGGTAAAGGACAGGCAAGAGAAAAAATATATTGGTAGATAAAATATTCTTGCAGACTCGTGTGATAGGGGAGGAATGAAAAAACAATTGTGTATCAGGGGAGGAATGAAAAGTTCCAAAATGAACAAAGGGAGGAATGCATCAAAAAAGGTTGGGAGCCACTGCTTTACGGGAAAAACAATTTACTTTTTCATTCAAAAGCTGCGGCAAAATTAAAATTGATAAAATTCGGGAAATTTTAAAAGATTGGCGAAAGACACCTCTTTTGATTATTCGAACACTTTCACGCGGCAAGTTTTTATCAAGATAATATAAATTTTTATCGGGCTGCTTGTGCACCTTTCAGCACAACACAACTCACTGCTCTGAGTTAGCGTTGCACATTAAATCTTTCATTAGCTGTTTATGTGCATTGCACATTGCATGAACTAAATGTATTCGAAAACACACCATAACGTTCCGGGAAGCGGACACAGAAAAATTATTGAACCTCAAAACATCGCTCCCTTTTTCTTAAATTCCAGAAGTACGGCACTGTTTTTGTAAATCTGGTACTACAAGACTTTTCAACAAAACTAGAAGTTGGAATTATCTTACTTGAACCCTTGGTAACACGGCGCCGACCTGTCGTGTTGCTGCGGCCGTGAGCTTACCTGTCCGACTTTCAAGCCTGTTAATAATGGCAAGCAGCTCGGCTAGGCACCGATCAGAAACGATGAGCTTACAACTACGATGTAGGTCAATTGCTAATTGCTGCGCTCAAAACGGAAGCCAATCAGGTGAAAGCTTTGAACAAATTTCTCTTGTGACGTTTGCAAGACTTCCTTTGTTGCAAAACATGAACTGTGCCGCAGAAGCAATTACATTTTATCTCGAGCCTCATTTGGTGCTGATGAAACATTCAAATCGCTTTTTTTCGTTTCTTTAGGTTTCCGCTCTTTTTCACATATACGTGTTTGTAGTTGGATTTTTGCAATTGTTTAACTTTTTTAATTTTATTGGTGTTCACAACGACTACCGTTTGCATCAAGCAAACAAACAGCAAAACAAGTTTTAATTGAAGTCAATAAAGCGTTGGTTCTCGCTTTACTGTCTTTTATCCAGTGTTTGGGACAAAAATCTTACTGTTTCTTTGGTCAAAATCAGACGCTGAACAATTTGAAAACATTTAAGCGTAAACCGCAATAGGTCCACAAGTTACCAACAAATCAATAAAAGTAACTCGCTCAAAGAAAATTTTTTGAGTGCACTTGTTGAAAACGTCATACCGCCTTTTTAGCCGAAAACCGTTTCGGTCTTAAACCAACCTGTACGGCCATCTTTTTTGATAAGTCTTTCCTACAACTGCCAAAGCCCATCTGTATCAGTAACTCCTTGAAATTGATTCCGTAAAAACGCAGCTTTTCACTTTTTTGCTGATGGCTTGTTTATAAGATGACCACAAGGGCATTACACTAACTTTGAATACAGGTTTATGTAATAATACCAGTCAAGGTTCAAGGTTCTAACTAAACGCTTGGTTCCGGTTCTTTGTGAGAATTCACCGAACAGCTGTACCTTCCCTTCGAGCAACTTTTGTCAACTGACTGACTTTACTCGTAAACATGCTTTGAAGAAAAAAGCAGAGGTTTCGTGGCGACACAGTCGCTGTGACGACACAGTTGTAGACTCACTCCTATCCAATAGGAGACAATTGGAGAACATGAGCGTGTTGGCACATGATATATACAAGCCGTTGTCGAAATGAACTATTAATCACACGCTTTTGTGATATTACAGTGTGTTCGCACTCAAACACGAAGTGAAGTGTAATAATTCCATAGCAGCAGTGGCGTAGCCAGTCGAAAATGTTGCGAGGGGCCAAATATTTTGACTTTCAGCGAGCAACTGTATTTGGTTTGTAACACCACCTCTCGTAGCACAAAACGACAAGATATGCAAGAAATTTTGGGGGACATGGCCCTTTATCTCCCCTGGTTACGTCTATGCATAGCAGGCAGGGACAAAGAATCAAGAGACTACGGTATTTGCTGTGAACACCACTTACCAAATTTTAATTTTGCTAGATTCTGCCTGCAATCTACTTTTAAGATGTTCAATGCCGGTTAGGTGAATTGTACTTGCTGATTCGTATCGAAGAAGTAGTCACTCATATGCTAACTAAATGCATAAATGCGAGATTCGTTCAAAAAACATAACCAATGAATGCATAAAACTTGAGCTGCAAGCACATTACTCCAAACGTTTGTGGTGCAGTATCCTCGCCTAGCTTGCATCCTCAAGTTCTTAAAAGCATACCCAAAGGCAAGTGTGGCATTGGAATAAGTTCACGAACTGCTAATCTTTTCAATGTGAGGTGCAACGGGCAAACTTGTCAACACAGCGTTGTAGATGGTGTGAAGCCGAAGTTTGTTAGGTCCAACTTTTTGTAGAACACCATTTAACCAAACAAAAATGCTCATTAGCAGGCTACTACACCTTCGTTTGTACACTTCACCCCCGCACTTTTAGAAATTATTTTGGAGGGAATCAGGTCTTTGCTTATCGAAAGGTTATAAAGGTTAGCCGGAAAAATAGCCAAAACGCTATTTTCATAAAAATTTTCTCCCTCCTTTTTCATCGCAGTGCGTCATAGTTTATTGATTTCCATATCAGCATTACGTTACACATCGTTAGCCCACCCCAACCTCACGAACAATTGGAAATGCTTTCTGGCTATACATATTGATTATTTGTTTGAGATGCTAACTTACGGAATCACTGCGTGCATTAGCTGGATGTAGAGTTCTGAGCATTAATTTGAAGATCAGTTATCTGCACCATTTTCAGTATGCAGATTCAGCAAACACACAATTTTGGCTCTTTATCTCCAATAGCATAGGCAGTGCATTGTAATTCAGAAGCTCAAAACAGCCATTCTGCCGTGTGCGCATAACCATTGTTAGACCGGTACATTTTTTAAACAAGTCCTGAAAAAATAGATGTGTTTTGCTTAAATTCGGGTAATAAATAATAACGCCTTTTTGTTAAAAACAACAAATAATACTTTGCACCACTCACTGAAGTTCCCAGTACAACGTTTTGGAAACCTTGAAAACATTTTCATACTGCCAAATTGAAGGTTTCAATCTAGACAATGCGACAACTGTGGCAGAACATTTTACCTGAGTTTCCCAACAGCATGGTTCTGTCAGGCTTCGGAGTAAGCAGCGGATTAAATAAAATATTTTTTACGGTGGAAATACTTTCAAGAGTTCTTAATAGCCCAAAATTTGCTGGCTGTAAGCTACCACTGTAAGCTGCTATGGGCTAGTAAAGCACACCAAATATTTTAACATGTCAGCCACATGCACTATTGTACGCAGCTCTGGCTACGGATCATAAAACAATCGTTTAGGTCTCTTAGGGCGATTTTGTGTCCCAAGAATCATATCAGAGTTTCACTGTTTTTGTGGCTTATAACAGTGATCAATCTAGACGGTTGTGTAAGTTGGCTGAATTGACCTCTCCACGGCCACCGGAGTGAAGGCTTTGCCTGCAGCTGAAATGTGAATAGGGCAAGACAAAATTTGTGAGGGGTATAAGCTTGCAGCGCTTATCGTTATACTGAATGTTTGGCTTCAGTTTGAGAGCTTCACAAGTGTTTCGAAATCAAGTTATTTCTCTTTGCACTGTACAAAAATGCAAAAACATTACTAAGCTTCTGGTATTTAGATCAGTTGTTGCAATTTACTATAACAATATTTGCTATCCATGTGTTGGCCTCTCTTCTATTAGCATCTTTTTCTCCAGGTTTTTATCATGTCTTCTGTTTTTCCTACTGGTCTATTATGGACGTGCATTGAAGCAAAAAGCAGAGCATGTTTCTTCCTACAGTTAAACACATGTTTCAAATCCCAAAAAGTAGAACCCAAGGCAGGCCTTAGTAACATTAACCCTTTTTCATGAGGTGCTTCATTAAAAAGGTTGCTTTTATGCAGACAACCTTCTGCTTGAGAATAGTGGCCTTTTGTCAGGATCTTCTGATAGGCTTTCCGACATCTTCTCCAACAATTCATTTGCGGTCGGTAACTTTCTTCCTGAACAAACTTTCTGCAGCACCATTGCGAAATATCATGAATTCAGTTTAAGTTGCATGTTGAAATAAAGTCGCTGGATACTGCACACACTGCGGTATTCGTGATCTTTGTGATTGTATAGAAGAGCTGTCAGATTTAGTTTCCTTCCTTTGCGTGAGAAGATGAAAGTTATTTTCAACATGACCGACAAGGACACCGGAGAAGCGGTACGGCTGGGGGGGAGGGCAGCAAAAGAGTTGGGGGCAATGGAAAGTTATAAAAACAACAAAAATCGTCACCGGTTATGTTTGTTTCTGTTCATCAACAATGTCGATCTCAAAAGTAACAACAGAAATCACTGAAAATTATTCTGAATTTTCTGGGTGCGCGAATTGCTGCAATAAATTTGTTTTTACTCGATCTTAATAAGCCATGAAATTGCCAATGATACTGTTATGAAAAGGCACCTCCGCCCCCGTTGCCTCCATTTTCCCCGCCATGCCCCTGTTCTCCGGCGACCCTGATGACTGATTCTATTCATGGAACGTGTGGCTACTCTGTTTTCCAGAAACGTGCAAGAAAAAAGTACCTTGACTTGATCCTCGGCGAGCCCGTCATGCCAAGCCAACGTGACAGATNACAGAGTACAAGAACCTGCCAATTCTATTCAAGGCAGAACTATACGCAAATGGATTGGAAACTGTGTACAGATGTAACGTGCAGTCGATACCTTGAAAGCAATCTTTATTGCCTCGGTTGACCCCATCGGATACTGTTCCTATTACTGCGCCATACTGTAGCCAATCACAGTCATCTTTTCCATTTGCGATTCGTTATTGGTGATGCGTTTCAGCAATATATTTTTCCGCTTCTTGACCGTCACCGGAAATGTGCCACGCGTCAAGTCAATCTTTTGCTCCTCTGCGCTTTACAGAACGATTTCAAGTTTGCTTTCCGGTACATTTTGTCAGGAATGTATTTTACCAAAGCGCAGCGTGGCAGTCTGCAGCAAACTGACATCAACTACCATGTTTGGAACCACTGATTGAGAGTGCGAGTTTTCGAAAAATTCCTGTAAATAAATTCAAGAGACAACTTCGCAAACTCACAGAACTAAAACTCTGATCAAATAACGAAATGTTTCGGAAAGGTTGCCCTGAACGAGATAGTGCGTAAAACGAAACTATCTAGAAAACTGATGGAAGAAAAATTAAAAAACACAAACGTTTCAATGGACACTTCGCAAATGTTTNGATTGAACAGATGCAGAAGTTTAGAAACTTAGGTGGGAATAGACAGTTGCAAAAACACAACATTTAAAATTGTTTACACCTGCTTTACTTTTCTGAGCTAAAAATGTGTTTTGTTTCCGTGGTAGCCTTACACGTTGTTCCTCATTTCCACAAGCATCTTCCTAACAAACGCAAACAACCGCGAACTGGATTTCGCAAATGAAAAATAGTTTGACCCACAAACAAGCAGCTGCTCAGCTGTAGGACCTCAGATGTCAATCTTGCTGCGTAACTTCACGGTACAATGAATAATACCACAATCAGTGACGTCATAATGCGAGAGGTTCCACCGGAAGTAATCTTCTGTCTCGTGAGCACCTTCCAGGAAGTCGATAGACTTGTTTGGAATGTCCTGAAACGATTGCAAACGTTGCGTCAGTAGCCAACTGCATTTGATTTTGGCGAATTCGAGCACCTTATAACAGCTAAAACGCTTTCAAGAAGCTACTCTAGTATGTTCACAGCTAGAAAAATCTTTCCTGCATATCCTAAAAATACTGCTGCTTCAGCATTGTTTTTGCTTGGACATGTTAGGTCAGCACTGTTTTTCCACTGGACCTTGGTCAGTAATCGACGAGCGACGAGCGAGCCCTCGTTTCCAATGGCCTTATACACTGCTGCAAAACCATTCTTGACTCTACCTTTCATGGCTGGATTTGCACGCACCTTACTACAAGTGCAAGTTCGAAATTAACTAACCTTCTTTCGAAACAAATACAGACTCTAGAATGGTTCTAAATATGAACGTCAAGAATCAAGACAATAAAATGTTACAAAATGCAAAAACATTTTGTTATATTATGGGGTCTCAAAGCACTTACCGCTAGAACAGTTACCGCTCTGGTTCTAAAGCGCATTTTGGACGTTTCTTTTGTGTGTTTTCTCATTCAAAAAAATCAAAAGTTACTAAGCTTCGCAAGGAGTGTACGTCTGCGTTCAAGAAGACGAAATGCAGTTTTGTTTTAAGTCTGCTTTCAACGAAACTGGTTTTGTTGAATCTGATCCGTACGTACACACAAAGATACCAGCACCATTGCAGCGAACCATTGTCAATGGGGCCAATCTCATGGCCACGCTAATGGGCCAGTCAACTAATCTCATGCGAGACTTATACATAGTAATGACTTGCATTGCATTTCTCCTAAGCACGTACTCGTCCAATCTTTTCCAGGTGTTTTTGGCGAATGATGTGGCTTCTAAGCTCAGGTCCACTGCACGACTTATGAAGAGAAAGGTAGTTTCGTATGAGTCGATCTTTTAACACGCCGCTCAGTCAAAGTAGTTAGACTTCATTGGGTGAGTTGAACACCCAGTTTTTGGTTGCATTATCTGAAACTACAAGACCATACGCCTCTCATCAGGACGTCGATGTTTGGAACACCCCAGGACAATATGACCTGTGGTGTGTTCCTCATGGCCACATTCGCGAAGAGGAAGCGTCCGACATCAGCCGGAAGGCAGTTAAGCTTGACCCGTTTGGGTCTTATAGGAGGGACATTCCAGCAAGCTTAGTACTAGCTTCGGATGTGAAACCACCGTGTCTTGTGTTGTTTTCCCTTCCTCCATGTTCCACATTTGGTCCGACCAGCGCGCAGCGCTGCTCTCAATGTAATCGAGCAGTTCCTGCGAAACAGCTTGTTCTGTGAGAAACGATGTCTTCCTCTTCAATAAAAGCCATAGAATGTTGGAAGATTGTTATTAAATATTACATTCTACTGCACATTTTGACACTATTATTTGATTTTTTGAAGTATGCAAAGAGCGTCTTGAAGGTTTGCTCCACCAAAGCCTTTCAAGGTCGTTTAAATTGCGCAGTTTATCCGCAGTTCATTCAGTGCATTGTTTATTCAACAACACCAGCTATTACGACTGGCCCGTAAGTCAACTTTTTTGACTGGAATGACCCACACAAGCAGAAATACCGAAAACACCGTTCGGGCGTTGGCAAGCCAGGTGGCGAACACCGCTGAATACCTGACAACCACACAATAAGGATCAGTTACATTGGCGCGCGAGGCTAAAGCAACTTACAAGAACCTTTCAATGTTTCTCAGCGAAAGTTTTTTTAACGCCGCACAAACAGATTAATTAACCATTGTTTTCTTACGTAAACTTACAACACGAAACTTCTAATGGACTGAGGATGAAACAAAGAGCCGCGCGCGTCCGAAAAGGACGGCTGCCCGATTGTTTTGTTATTCATCCGCCCCTACCCCTTATGCTTTCTACAAAGGGATAAGCAAGCCCGGATTCTTCGTTAGATATTCTGTTACCGAAGCTGGAGTTCGTTGAAGAGACTGTCACAACACTGACCTCAGATTTCCGGTCTGTCGACGACGCACTCGCATGTCTGTATTCGTCCCATCGCTGGTGTGTCGAAGAATGTTACGAAACTTCGCAACAGCACAGTGACTCACAACGCACGAGGCTAACACGATTAAATTTCATACGTCAGCCAAAATGATAAACGCAACATTCACACGTCAGTGGGTTTTCTATCAAAATGTTGTCACGGTAAGGAAAATGACTGTAGTTCAATGTACAGTGCCCGTGCCTCAAAATGGTGCAGCTAGAAAAGAAAACGTAAAGTTAAAAATTGAGCGTATAATTCAACACAACAAGGATCCTTGCGCAATTCTAACGATGGCAAACAAATATTGAATCGTACGACCAGATTGGGTGAAGCTGGAATGAAATTAAGTTGAAAGTATTCAAACATTCCTAGCACGCATTTCAATGTAACTAACTCGACAGCCGTGGTACAGAATAGTAAAATGTAATAGCGACAAGTTGTTCATTGAAAAATGTTGCCAAGTTTGTCATAAAACTACTTGTAATTAAGTCACTCAGAAAATACAAATTTTGAACTTGTTGATTTTAAATAAAACGACCAATGCTACCTACCGTCGAGTGGAATATTGGATAAACTTATGAATATGAAAATATTCCTTCCGCGGATAATTAATATCGAGGGCTTTTATTGAGAAGTTACTACTTTACAACTTCTGACTTCACTTCAGTGTCATAGTAATAAAAACGTAATGTCTGAAACCACTTTAAGAGTCTACTTTTAATCAAGGAAACATGCAGACGTGCTACCAAGCAGGCACTTACAGCCTTTTAAAAACAAGAAAGGGAGGCAAGCATAAGCCTCTAGCAAGGAAGAATTGCACTGCAAGGCTATATTGAATCGTTGAGGCGAGCTAAATTTATAAAGTTGGATCGCCCCTGCAGCTCGGTGGTGCGGAACATGTGGCAAACTCATCCAATAGTCGTGAATGAGTTGATGCAGAGCTATTTTTGGAAAAAATGTCATCGAAAACGATAAAAACAATAACGGTCCAGATTTTGTTAAGCAGCTGGTGATGACGTGCGTTCGGAAGCATCACGTGCTCTTGGAACAATACCGAACGCTTCGCCTGGCGGTTTTAAAACGAATTAGATGCTTTGTTAGATAAACGTCATCCACAAAAGATGTGAAATTAACTCAAACCATTAATTTGAGGGTGCTCGTTTTTGTTTTAAGGAGGTAGGACCGCAAAGCTTCTCATAATAATGCTAGTGCAGTTTTTTTAGAAATGAACGAGAATTTGAGAGAAAGTACCTTTTAGATCTGCACGTACAAGCAGTGGCGATTCTAGAATGAAAAAAGTGGGGGGGCCACTGCGGGGCCAAGGAAAAAAGTAGGGGGGCCAACATAAACGTAAAATATTGCTGGC
>JGI24021J15306_10001912_pt1 | contig 21471 bp, 17 predicted proteins | sample Ectturendosymbi1_FD_15306 | JGI IMG/M metagenome (IMG submission 15306)
CTCTCAAGGCTGGACACGTACTAACACCGGTTGTGTAATGCCCTACTGTATGGTTTATCCATTTTCTGTGCTTTTGCGAATGACGATACAGCTGTGGAGAGGATAAACTGCTTTGCTCCTCCCAATGTTGGTCATGTGCAAACACGGTTTCTGTAATGTGCGATGATGTATAGCTAACCACTTTTTTTGCTCTTGTGTCTGTGATATGGACCATGAGTCCGGAATAACATATCATTATTATTATGTTATTATTATTATTATAAATAAAAGTCCAGATCACTTATAAACTGTTAAGTGTTCACATGTCCTTTGTACAGTTCACTTCAGCTCACAAATCGAGGAAGGCCAATAGGGGAGTGGCTGAAACACAATTGCTAAAACCATGAATTAGCCCCATTTTCAAATTTTTGTTAGTTTGCTCCATGCACGTGTCCATGACAAAAAAGTTAATGCATATCATCTCTCTTTAATTGAAAAATTAAAAGCTCTAGGCTTGTTGTAAGCTTTCACGGAATGAGCCCGCTGGGCTCTGCTTTCATCTTTTTGCGATGATTCAAACTTGCGCATATCTGCATTCAAATAACTAGTCTTCTCAAAGATGACGCAGTTAAACTTATCAGCATTTTTTCCCAAAGGAAATCGATTTCACGCAACAGTGCGCATCCTCAGTCCTGCCGTTAACTTACTTCTTACGGTGCTCCGCGTAGTTCACAAAACTATTTCACATCATAACATCATGACAATTACATCGGCATTAACACGCATCGCTGGCCACTGAGGGCAAAGAACAAAAGGGGATGCTTTGGTGACACCTGAGACGGGTGATTTATATGCGCCGCATCATTTGCATATTCCCACGTGGTGTGAAATAACTTAATTTGCATATTCCCACGGTGTGTAATAACTTCATTTGCATATTCCCACATGGTGTGTAATAACTTCATTTGCATATTCCCACGTGGTGTGTAATAACTCATTTGCATATTCCCATGTGGTGTGTAATAACTTCATTTGCATATTCCCACGTGGTGTGTAATAACTTCGGAGAGCAACCTCGGAGGCTGCGGGTTTGTATTCAAAAAAACTTAACAACGTCTGCGGAAAAGAAACAGCAGACATTGATAAAGAAGCTTCACAGAACATTAATATCCACACGGTAAACTGCGAGAATGCCAATGAATAACATCGGAAGATCCAATGTCAAAAGAAAGTTGTTGCAACTGGCGCAAGTTTGGGGGATGAGTGGCGCACAGTCAATGACAAGGGCTCACACTTGAAAGGAATGGGACGTTTATAAAAGTTATATAATACCGAAGCCTCATGCCGTGTTGAACTGGCACACCGTGTCACCACGCTCCCGTATCACAGTGATACCTTCGGTCAAAGCTTTGTTGACATTTGAATTTTCTCGAACTTGTGGTTTTTGATAAAACAGACGCATTAGATCAACCGACTAGGCGGACGTTGTTTGTGTTCCTCGCAAGAGTTAAAAATGCGTCATATCCTGTTTTTCTACAAACTTTACTGCGGCAGATGATACACTTTTGGTCTGATATGCTCCAATAAACAATGACCGGTTTCATTGCGCATCAAATGCGTTGCCGCTAAACCATTGAACCTGAGCACTTGAGGCAACTAGACTGGGCTGGGGCAGCCCATTGCATGGATAAATTAAAACAGTGCAAACGTTTTTTTTACAGAGGTCTGTTGAGATCAGCTGCCCCTCGGACAAGCTCGCCGCTAATTCTGAAAAACAAACAACCTACTCGATATCTTATTTACTTCCCAAGTAAGTGTTTCAACAACAACGATTTCAGTGAAGACTGGCATAAAGTGAAAGTTGCATTTAAATTCCATCAAATATGAAGGCTGTTGTCTGTAAACATAGTTATACAACATATTTTTGATTCATGAAACAGATATATTATTAATATAGGTTTTTAACATTTTATGCATGTATGCGGTGAGTATCAATGAAATTACTACATAACTAGGAGTTTCAGTATTGGCATTTCGATAAATATTTCATTGCGTACACCGGTACTGGTGTTATGAACTTACTTGCATTAAGGGATATTGCATAAGTTTAAAAAAGATTGAATGAAAGTTCAGCTATTTCTAGCCAGGGTTGGTTGATTTAAATCATTTCATTTAAATCAGTGATGAAATCAAAAAAATCAAGCAAAATATCTTGGGCAGTTTTGAAGCTTTCTGTGATTTGTATTACACATCTAACTGGTATTCTAATCGGTTCACTTAATTATTAAAGAAGGCTGATACTGCATATGACAACACAAGTTATAAAAGCAATTAAAGTTTTATCAATCATAGCAACTGTGATGTCACAGATTCTATGTCAACTAAGTGAAAAAATGACATGTGGACTGAAATCACTAACATTTGCCAAATCAGAAGTTAGAACTGTCAGAATGTCACAAGTTTAAAAGTATAGGCTTGCATAAAGCAGGCCTGTAGCCAGGTTTTGAAGTTTGGAGGGCAAAATGCACAGTTAGGTGGCCAATATTTTTGTTTTTATTGCGGTACACGTTTAAAACAAACTTTTCTGGGCACAACAAAATTTAGGGACACTGCCCTTAAATGGCCCCATGGCCGCGGGCTTGGCATAAAGTAAAATTTACATCTAAATTCCAGCAAATATGTAGGGTATTTACTGTAAAAATAGTAGTTTTAGAACATAATTTATTCTTCAGATTCATGATAACACATATATATTGTAGGTTTTCACCATTTTATGCATGTAAGTTATACTTTTGCAAAAGCTGAACCAGTGAAAGCTCTGTTACAATAATCAGTTTTAAGAATAGACTTTGCTAGAAAAAGGCTGGCCAGCTTGTATTTCTGTACAAGCTTCTTAAGATGCCATAAGTGTTAATGAAGTTGATAAACTCGTGGTTTTGAGTACATTGTCATTCCAATAAATATTTCTTTTTGCACACTGGTACTGGTGTTATGAAGTGATTCGCTTCAAGCGCGATGCATAAGTGCAGAGTAAGTTTGAATGAAAGTTCAGCTGAATTCCAGTTGCTGAACTTGAAGAAACAAAGCACAAAAGAGTTGTGTTAAAACAAAATCTTTGAAATAAAAAATCACTACTTAATAGGTGGCCACACTCTACACATTTAATCAGAAAAATCATAAAAATAAAAAAAATCTGATTTAAATAAAAAAATCCGATTTTATTGTTTTTTCAAAAAAATTATGATTTTTATCAACCCTGATTTTAATTGAATCTATCACTGATTTACAACTAAACTACGCAATAAACAGAATTCCTTCACAAAACTTTGTTTTAACCTTATGCTTATTATTCTTTCCAGGTCGTCGGATTTGTATGAAACCTTCACTGCCGGCGTTCTATGCGCTTTACTAATGGATGGCCCAGCCTCCCCTTTGTACAAAGCTTTAATTGAATCAGGCCTTGGTTCTACATACTCACCACAATCAGGTCTGTGGACTATTGATGCAGTCGTTTCATGTCATCGTTGTTTACTGCCATTGGTGTCGCTTAAGTTACTTGCGATTAAAATCATTCAAAAAACAATTATTTTCTAACTCAGCAACCTTATTTTTTCTTTACTATCCAAACCATCAAAGCCGTTAAAATAATTTTTCATGGATGCAATTGCAATGAAACTACGATTGGTAAATTTCAGCAACTGTTTGTTGAAACGTGGCTGATTCCATTCGTGGTTAAGGTATTGTTTTTATCAGCCAGCCTTTTCATGAAAAAAGACAAATGTCCCTGTCTGTTGATAAATGTCGTTTGTGACGTCTCATATCCATCTCTTTTACAAATCGTCCTTTGACCCACATTAAAAATTCTTGGTGGGAAATGATCCGTAGTTTCGCATCAGTGCTGCAGCAGAACCTACCGCTGAGCTTCTTGGTCTCATATAATTTGAAACAAAATTCCGAAGGGTTGGACACTGCAAAGAGATTATTGCGTCATCCTCTGTTGCATCGTTTACCATCGTCACAAGGTTGAATGTGTCGTTTGCCATAACACCTTTATGAAGTTGTGCGAGGGTTGAGGTGGGTTGGGGTGGGTTGGGGGTTGAGGTGGGTTGGGGCTGGGGATATCCCGAAGGGGAGCAAAACCAAAACAACCGCATGCTGTCCTAAAAATGTTGCAAATTTTTGAGGTTTTGGCGAATTGCTTCCTGACTGTTACTGGGATTCTGCAGATTTTTGGTTATCATAGAAGCGTTTCTTGATTGGTAAATGTCGGAAAGTACCAAATCCGAATGACAGTCTGATGGCGGACGATATGCTTTGCCGTAGCTTGACGAAAAAGAAAATAAAATCGGTCTAATTCTGAGATAAATCTAAGTATTTCAGCTTTTTTACAGTGGCAGTGGGCTGGCTTGAGATAAAGCTAATGAAATATAAAAAAAAGTAAATAAAAGTAAAAGAAGCGTGAAGCAGTGAAATCGCCTCTCGGCCAAAACCTATTCATAAGTCAGTCAATGAAGACTGAAACGCCTGCACACAGAAAAAAATACCATGTTCTCCTGCCTGGCTGGCTACGTACAAACAACCGAATATTAAATCTGTGGTCGTTACACTCTTACCCACATTCAACTACAGTTTCACAACAGAACTCATGCTCGTGTCGTACGGTCATTTGCGAAAGATAGCACGATTTGCCATGGCAACAGCAAGACGTAGGATTTGCAGCATTTTTCCTTTTATTCAATTTCTCTCAAGCAAGGCCAGTTGATCACATGCTTTTGAAGGTTATGAAACCATGACAACAAAAGTTGCCTGGTGCAATTTCGATCTTTTGCCGCAATTTTGGGTTTGCTGTCTCAAAGAAACCGGATGTTACCTCACAGACAAACGACTCTGAGTTACTGTTGCGTCCAAGTGACTCAGTTGTGATTTCATAGATGCATTGCATATTTTTTTAGTATGCTAACTGTGACAATCCTTAATTCAAACAGCATCAGTCTTTGCTTCCAGGTTACCACAAGGACCTCAAGGAAGCAGTGTTCAGTATTGGCTTGCAGGGGATTTCCCGCGAGGACGTCAACAAAGTAAAAGAAATCATTGAAAGTTCAATGGTTGAAGCAGCGAAGTATGTTGGTCGATAACGGACGGTACTTGGGAAAAGGTTGTTCGATTGTAGACTGTCTGTCCATTCATGGCCTGCTGCGGTCACTTGGCCCAAAAGACTGTTTTTGTTTCTCCCACCGATAAGCTATGTTGTCACTTAACTCTGCTTGAAGTGTCGACTCGTCGAGAATCTCTGACATGACTTCCGGGTTTTTGGGATCATTCGAAATTACGCTGTTGAGAGCTAACGTTTTTCAACCATGCTATTTGTTTTTCTCCCTTAATTGTTCCAACTCTTCAAGTTTTTTCGTTATTTCAACGATTTCCAACCCAGCTTGTTAATTAATCTCATTGGGATTGTACGGATTCGAACTCGCATCATTTTGATTAATGGGAAGGTTTGATTGACAGGAACGCTTTCCCTTCGGAGAGGATCGAGTCAATTCTTCACCGCATCGAGCTTCAGCACAAGCATCAAAGCAGCAAGTTCGGTCTTGGACTAACCTTTGTGAGTTCAGATGTTAAGCCTCATGGTTTTTGTGTTTGAGTGTCTTTTCACGGTGAAAACACAATGGCGGTTGTGAATTTAATGACATTTTCTAATACAAACGCCTTTGCTTCCTGTTATTCAAAGCGCCATGATTTTGAGGTGACGTCGCTGCATTCCGCTACATTTGAAGTTTGTAAACTTTAAGTTTTATTCGTAAAATTCTTTCCACATGCTTTGTGAGTGCTTTCCACATGCTTTGTGAGTGTTTTCCACATGCTTGTGAGTGGTTTCCATATGCTTATGAGTAGTTTCCATTAGCTTGTAACTGCTTTGCAAATGCTTGAGTGCTTTCCCAAATCTTGTGAGTGCTTTGCAAATACTGTTATGAGTGCTTTCCATATGCTTGTGAATGCGTGCCATATGTTTGTGAGTGCTTTCCAAATCCATAAACTAGTGAATGCGTTCCATATGCTTGTAAGTGCTTTACCAATTCTTGTGAGTGCTTTCCATCAGGGTTACGGAGTCGGAGGGTTTTGGGTGGAGTCGGAGTTGGGTTCCTAGGAGTCGGAGTCGGATTATTTCGTCCAACACCGACTCCAGATGTCCAATTGGATCATTTTTTACATCACACTGCTAAGTTGGGAATTCTTGTTGAAATGGTAGAATTTCTTTTGAAACTTTTGTTGAAACATATTTATTGCTGTGCACCACGATTTCCATTGATTTTAACATCCAAGTTTCATTCCCTTTATGTTAAGGAGTCGGAAATTTAGGAAAGGCCGGAGTCGGATATTTTACCTCCGACTCCGCAACCCTGCTCTCCATATGCTTGTGAATGCTTTCCATAAGCTTGTGAGTTAGTTATCACGCTTTTATTTGGTGGAAATCATTTCTTTATTTCTTCACTCGTCACCATCGCACAAACATTTATGCGAGAAACAGAGGCAGAGTTTGTTGACATCAGAAATTAATTTTCCTCTTATTTCACATAATGTCGCTTGACATTCGAAGCAAGTCAAATGTAATAAACAAACTTATAAAATGTCAAATGCTTGAGCTATACTTGGCCAAGAAATGCAGTTTGTGTTTTTTAGCCTCCAATAAGTTTTCCAACCGCGCAACTGTGATGTCAGAATGTTGTAAGAACCGGATGTTCGTAACGAGCCACTATGACGTCTGAATGTTGGCAGAATCCACACAATTTTATGAAATTGTAGCAAAGGATTTGCGATGTCAACGATGTGAATCTGAAAGTGTTGCCCACGTGTTTGAGTCAGAACCAAAGATACAGTTACGAAAAGAAAATTGGGTTCTGTGAAAGAAAACTCACAATCAGCACCAAAATTCCGAAAAAAAACTTGTTGCATTGCACGTTTGGTTCTGATTACAAATGCACAATTGTTTTGAACGATTTGTGATAAGAATGTAAAATATTGCTTCTTTCAGTTGGTGGCGGTTTATAGGTTCATTTTTTGTTCCTTAACTTCAAGTTTTTTTCTGTCTATCGAAAAGAATCCTTTCCCAGCATAGAATCAGACACGAAGATCTTACAGAGCATAACTAAGTGGGCATCAACAGCTCTTATTCAAATTAAGTTAGTTCTGTTTTTTCATATAAGTCTCTCCTAATTTGCATATTTCCTGAGTGGTCAACTAATCACCAGCATCCTGTGTTCAACCAGAACTTGATGCCTCTCTGGCAACATGGGGCCGACCCCATTGAAGTGATGCAAATCGAAAAAATGGTTGAAAAGTTTCGGGAGGAGATGGAAAAAGATGACGGATTTTTACAAAAAAAATGTCAGCAATATTTTACGGTATGTGTTGAAAGTACATAGGAGCCGTGTGAAATGATGTTTATCTCCGCAGGATTTAACGTGAAAAAAAAGCATTGAAGGTTTTTGATTATTTTAGGACAATCCTCACCGTCTCCATCTAACCATGTCTCCCGAAGAGTCATACATGACTGATTTCGACCAATCGGAATCGAAGAAACTCTCGTTCAGGGTCACTGAGCTCAGTGAAGAGGAAAAGAAGTGTATTTATCAGCAGGTCATTGAAAACACAACATGGCTGTTTTTTGTGACTTGTCAAAAGAATTGAATTTGTGACGCTGCGTCACACAGCGCCAACGTCATACTTTATGACGTTGATCAGCCAATGTATCAGTTACGTAATAGTAGCAGCGACACCTTTATTTTCCTCTTCTTCGATTTTGTTTGAAATTATCAAAATGAAAGTAGCAGTTGGTTTGACGGTGGGTGGTCTAATCTTTAACGCAATGATTGAACATTTTCGAAGCGCAATGTAGTGAGTGATGCTGAGGTTCCCTACATTCAAATCTCTGGTGTCGTGCGGTTTACAACACATCGGAAGACAGGAACTTACTGTTTTGAGGAGTCTCAATTTGACAAGCGTAAAGAGCAGCTATGTCCAACCCGCGGCCTAGTCGAAGGTTTCGAGCGACCTATTTTAGGTTTTCGCTGTTGCTTAAGTACAAACGGACGACCTTTCCTTATTTTGATAATCTTACTTTTGAAATTTTTGATGCAGTGACCCTCAATTCCACTTCATCACGTCCGTACGGCGTGTTGGGAGATTTCGATGTGTCCATTGTCACCTTGATGCAAAACATTTTACAAGCTTTGATTTCTACCCTTGTTCCATTGACAATAAACTTTATGAAATCGCACGTTCGGGGATGGTTAAAGGTGCCAAACATTCGTAACCATTGCAGTTTGGGTTCCAACGTTTTCAGTGCGGTATAGATTAACTAAGTTTTAGTGTGCTATAATAAAAGTCAATCAGTCAATGTGACTCTCATTAAGATATTGGCATGATTTTTGACTCAGTAAGAAATTCCGGCTGTACGTACCTGATTTAGACGACCAGTGTTCCCATGCGTGTAGAGCATATTGCAAAATTGTTGACGATGACGTGAACCTACTGCCCCTCCTCGCTTTTCATTTCCTGTTCTAGTGTGAGAATCACAGCTTGTTATAGGTTTTGCAACTTTCATTCTGAAACTTTGTCAACATGTGTAGATTCACAGGCGTTTTGTGTTAAAACCATCCTAGTTCTGTTGAATGAGTTCTATTTTGCTATGGAGGTTTTCATCAACAGACCTGATGTGATTCATTCGATGAACTGTTTGTTAATTTGAAGCGTAATTCTTTTCGTTCGGATAAACAATAACATTGTAATATTTTGCCTTTCCATTAACGTTGCATTGTGACGTCACAGGGACGAGAATTGTTGCGAAGCCAACAAGAAAAAGAAGACCTGACGTGTCTTCCCACGCTTCAAGTTGCTGATATTCCACAAAAGCAAGAAAATTACGATGTCGACGTCATCAAAGGTTATTTCTCACGAACTATGACGAGACGAAGTGTTTTGTTATTAGTTGTTTTCGACGTCACGACTGTCTGTGAAACAAAGCCTAATCATGTGACATTTCAGACGGCCAATCATTCATCGTCACATGTTCTCAACCCACCAATGGAGTCACGTATCTTGACGCCGTTTTACCGGTGAACGATTTGAATGAAGATTTAAAAGCTTATCTTCCTTTATTCACTGAAGTTCTGACACAGTAAGTTTGTAACCGCTTCGTGTTTATTTTCATCGAAAAATCTCGTTGGAAGGTTTTTCTGCAAAAACACTGAACTTTCTGATAAAGTATTCCACGAATGTGGAATGTTTCCATATTCAGATAAAACTTGACGCGTTTTTTCCTTGCTCAGTAAAATCATTGTTTACCTGGTCGTGTAAGTCACCTGATAATTTGATATGTTTCCATCGATCATGATCACATAACAAGATATTTTGACACAAATCAAAAATGTGATCAGACATGATGTTAAGATATTCAAGACATGAAAGATGTTGTCAGTTTCTGTGCTGGAGCTAAAGATGTTGCTGAATCCTAGAATGGGAACACGTGATACGGATTACGCAACGTTCTCACAACGAGAAGACCTATTCACCGGAGGGCTGACTGCTTCTGTTTCGTCATCAAGTTGTCATAATGATCCCATGGTATCAGAAACATCGATAAGATTACATTCGTATTGCTTGGACCGCAATCTTGAGAAAATGTTTGCACTTTGGAAAGAAATTTTGAATAAGTAAGTTTTGGTAAATAGGGTTTTCAATCTAATCCTTCATTTCATTCGTGGATTGCGTGTAAAACATACATGGAAATAGTTTGATTTACTATATCCGGGCGCTAATGTTGATCGAAATGCCCGTTTCTACTGTTTTATTCACTTTTCCAAATGTCACGTTGCAAGGCGGGGAGTGATCTGAGCTCTGATTTGTAACCTCCCCCTCCAGTAGCGGTCGTGAAACCCAGGCTAGTGTGGCCAAGTACCGGTCATTTTGTGCAGCAATTGGAATCTAAACTGTTTTTAAAACGTGTGGTGTTTAGGTTTCTTGGAAACTTGTTATCAAGCACAACAAAACTTCAGAGAAAGTTTCAGGCATTGTTTGGTGACAAAAGAACTAATGCTACGATGTACCAGAATCAATTTTAAGTTCCGACTGGATTGGGCGAAAACAAAGAAAAACTCCAGTTGAGTTCTGGGTGAAACAGGAAATATTTTAAGCTGTATTTTTTTTATAGCTGCGGTTTTGTTCCAATTGCGTTGAAACACACAAAGCTTAGTAGCTTTCAAAAAATTCCACCGTCAAGTCCAAGATTTTTAGTACAAAGCATTTCCTGCAAGGTAGTTTGGTTTCCCTGTGTATCTGATTTGTAGAAATGCTCTATTTCTATTATGAAGTTCCCTTATTCTTGAAATTTATCTCGTCTATGGCACAAAAATTGATTCTTCTGTGAATAAGTGATAAGCAAACCGGTGGTCCGTGAAGGCTTACTGGGAAAGCCCCGTGAAACAAAAATAGTCGATTTTTTGAACGATTATTCAATACCTTGGAATGAAATTCAGAAGTCGGTTCTCGCGCATTTTATCAAATTTCATCGCTTAAGAAATAGTGGTTTAAATTTATTTTTTAGTGATTTTCCTGAGCTTGCTGGTCAGTTTCAAGGTTTGGCACTTTTGTGTATATGTACGACGATGTCGTCGTAGATCAAATATTTTCAAGATGAAAATGAAGTATTGATTGCCAGATGAGGGGTAGGTGACGTACAAGTTATTCGCAGCGTTGATAGGTTCAGTGAAAGCAGGAAATCAAAAATATTCTAGGCACAAACTAGGTTTTGAGAAAAGTGCAGAAGCACGAGGCGCAGTTGATGCTGGGCAGTAATCTGACTGAAGTCTGTTCACAACCCTGGGATTGCAACGGCCGGGCTGACAAGCAACACAGTCGAGACACCGACCATCAGATGTGCAAACATACATCTGTGTGGCGTAAATACAAGGCTGAATTATTATAATGATATACAGAAACGCTGAGTCTAAGAATGTGAAGCGAATGGCAGCGCAGCCGGAAACTACTTCGTTCCTGCGCGAGACAGTTCAGAGTCCTTGACATGGCGACCAACTGCAACCGGTGGAGGGGCTGAACTTTTGTGGACTGGAATGGCCTTTAAGCCATAATTATTCCCAGGTCTGCTGTGGCCCAGAGTGGCGACTGGCTTGATGAGACTCCAGCTATGGATCAAATGGACTTTTCCAAATAGCCGACTGAACTCTTCGGCCATCCAAGACAACCAGTCCAGATATAGGAGACCAGGGCCTCAGAAAGGGGATAAAAGAGGTGCATCGTACCCGGGCCCTGGAGGATGAAAGTTAGCACGCTAAGTTTTTCAGTACTCAAACCCAAATTACTAGTGTAAGCCAGTTGCCAGTATAACAGTTAATATAATTTTAAATCATAGCATGGTCGTTGTTTATTGTGACTAGAAAACAAACGAGCTACAAGTTCCGACATGGGGTCCGGAATCTAGGGGCCCGAGGCCTTTATCGTTCTTCGTTCCCCCTGGTAAAATTTCTCTCAGAGGTCCTGTGGGTAACGTGCTTCCTTTGTGAAAGAACAAGGGTTGAGATCAACAATTGTTATTTCTGCCATTGAAGCACTTGGCAGAAAAAGTGTTTGAAATGATTTTGCGCGATGCTAATGACCTCTGTTAACCTCATGTTGGTCAAATTGAATCTGCATAAATGCGAAGCAGTTAGCTTTAACATGTTTCCAAAGTTTTACGAAACTACGGAAACGGATTATCAGCATCACAAACTGCTGGCATTGCACGAAAACCTCTGATACCAGAGCAGTGCTTGCTTCATAATATCCAAGTGCTCGTCAATTCAACAGTTCCAGCAGAATTTAATGACGATGATATCATGCAGTTTTATTACTAATGCCAGAAATATTTTTCAAATTTTGCGTATGTTCTAGTCGCAAGTGTGTTGGCCAGATGTACGTATGACTGCAAGTATTTTTATGTGTTATAAGCTTGTCTGTTGGTGGTTGATCCCTCAACCTTTTGGTTAAGAAACTGTAACCCCTCTGATGGCCGCTAACGCTACATTGAATTGTGATGCAGCTGCTAGTTCTCTATTTTCAGAGTAACCTTCGAGGACAAGACTCGTCTCCAGACCCTGATTCGTCAAAGTGCTCAGGAATTGGCCAATAGTGTATCGTATCACGGTCACGTGTTTGCCATGTCAAGCTCATCACAGTTTCTTTCACCGTCTTGTCANTATAATGAACTGTTCAGTGGTAAGTTGATGTTTGGAGCCTCAAATAATTCCAGAATGCTGTTCGTTCAAATCAGGTTACGTAGACTTCTTGCAAAGCTGTGTTTGTTAAAAGCAGAGTATCATCAATACAAGTATTTTAAAACTCATTCAAACCCTTCCTTGGGAGGTTGCGGAGGCTGAAGCTCTCAGAGATGTGGAAACACTTCCTCATCATCCTCCGCTAGCTCTGCAGGTTCCAAATCCTCCAACCAGGACAGGTCAGGGACGGCACGTTAGTGGGATGGCGGACGGACTTCCATCTGCAGAAGGGGCCGAATGAGGCCATGACCTGCTCACCATTCAGCGCGCCTGAGGTTTCTGGTGATGATGACGTCGTGGCGGACGTGACGTCGGGTGATGATGTAATCGATGAGGTGCCAGTGCTTGGAACGTGGGTGCATCCATTTGTCAGGCACCTGGAACATGTGTTGGTGACGATGAGGTTGTGCTCTGCGCATAAGTTGAGGAGCCTGAGACCATTACCACTGATGTGTCCGACTCATTTTCATCTTTCAAAAAGCATCTTTCACGTCTTCTGCAGAAGCGGGCGCAGGTGTAAACACTGATGAAGGTTGCATATCTTTTGGGGTTCAAAGGATTCGCAACGACATCGGTCGTTGGTTAATGTTGGAGGAAGATTTGGGGCACTGACGCAGGATTGAGGACTAGATAGCAAAGCGCATGCCATGAACTCTGTCAGAGTCTTCTGGCAAGCCTCACCAGAAAAAGATAAAACCTGCATCCGATCTCATGGAGCAAGTCCTATCCATGAAATCCCCAGAGCGACAATGTCGTGTCGACCAAGCTCCGATGCAACAAGGCAGTGGTCGGTCACCAGTTGTGTTGGCCTTGGGGTCCAAGGGCGCGGACCTTCATGTGGTTTTACTGCATTCACGACCACAGTGGGGGATGCTTAGTGGGTGCGGGACCCCAATCGGGAGAGGGAGAAACGGGCAGTGTTTAGGCCAAATTTTCTAGGCCCTCCCTCGGAGAAATGTGGGCAGTGCGAGTCCTACAGAAAGATGCCCAGTCATGCATGTTGGACATGGAGGGTAGCACCGCTTCAATTTACTGCCGCAGCGGCCATCTTGTTATCACCACCAACGTTCTGGAGTAGGGGGGGGGCAGTTTCGTTCAATCCCCCCCGTCGCCGTTTGATTTCATTTAAAGACGAGGATCCTGTGCTGAGAAAAGATTGCGTTGTCGGAGGAGTCGCGTATTTAACCATCGCCACCGTCGTCGCCTGATGGCACTGGGGGGAAGTGGAAAGGGAGGTCCAAGACGACTCCCGGTGCCATCAGCCATCTCAGAACCCGGGCATTGTTTGGGAACTGCCTTAGTACGGTAGCGAAGTCGTGGAGGACTATGTAACGCATAGATGAGGCCCTGACATGGAATTAACACTTTGGGCCAAAATGGACCTGCGAGTGATGGCAATTAAGAGGTTATCGCGCATCCCCCGATATACTACTAATCGAATATGAACAGTCAAGCAGAAAAGGTGTGCGATTGGAATGGCGCACACCCGGGGCTGCCAGATGGAAATTTGCTAAACTACAAAGAACTGAGAATGCGCATAAAGTAGGCAAGAAAACTTTTTTGTATGTGGGTGTTAAATATAAACTACTGAAGGAACAGATAGGGGCTTGTTTGAGCCGTTATGCTCAATCCGGCTGAACTGTCAATTAATGACGAAGCTCGAAATGATGCACATATTACAAACACAGGTGTGCCGCTGTGTTTAGCGCACACCCACGGTTGCCACATCAGAAACGAAATGGGAAAGCAGTGATGCATGAAACAGTCAGCTAAATCAAGCAAGATGAAATGGGACAGTTTTAAAATTTGGTTCAGAAACTCGGTGAGACGTCCATAATTATCATTGAAGCTTTTTTTGTAGTTTTCCCTTTGATCGCACGATCTGGAAAAAGGCGCGTCATGATCAGTTTGACTGGGTGTGTGCTGCACATCTGGAGTATACGCCTCAGGCTCGCACCCCTTTCATAAAAATAAAGTGATGTTGGCACCCCTCGTATTGAAGAATGCATAGAAATCACAGAACAGTACAATTTTGCATCATCTTCATTTGTTAAATTTCTATTCCCAATACATACTGCCAACACAACAGAAAACACTCAGTCTTACTGTTCAACTTTCCTGCCTTTCTGCTCATTAGAAACAAACCTATTGACTTTATGTTGCTGTTTATCTGAAACTATCTGCTCATACTCCGGCACACAATTACTCAGAGCAAAATCCAGATTCGCATAAATATGTTGTTACAAAGGGCTGGAATAGACAGGGCCTTTGTACTCAATTTCTGGTAACTTTGTATAGTTGAACACCAGAAACGTACGAGTTCTGTATCATCGAATAACGATCTCGCCACAATTGCGCCATAAACATTTAAACGTCACAATGCGCTAACAATGGCATCATAGGCTCTGCAGCGTGGTGACCGCAGCGTTAAACAGAAATAGCAATGCACGCATTTAGCAACTGTTGTATTAGTAACGTTAGCTGGAATGATTAAACTGGATAACGTCCATTGAGTAATAACTAGGGCAACCTAAAGTAAAATTTTTTTTGCCGTTTTTAAAGCGTATGAAACGTCCACAAACCAAATTTCACGCTCATGCCATGAGGGAATCCCAAGTTATTAGGTCAAAAAAAGTCAAAATTTATCATTAGGTCAAAATTTATCGTTTGGTCAAAATTTTCTTGCAGCAGAGTTTTTTTCTCTTCATCGATACTTTATTGAAACTGCAACAACAGATATTGATATGCTTTTGCAAGTTTAGTTGCAATTCTGTAATAATAGTGGGTTTGTTGCGATTTCTGATGTAAATAATGCTGTTTTGCCCACTACTGGACGATTGAAAATTATGTGGGATAAGCATGGTAAGGCAAGAAACGTGCTCTTACAGTGCTTGGTTTGGTAAATGCTCAATCTATTATGCATATAACGTTTCAACTTTACGATGTTCTCTGGTTTGACTCTTATGTAGTTATTTATGTATTCATCAATTATCATCCCTAAAGTTAAACCACCAAATTTCGAAGCATAGAGTGCACAAATACGCTTCTGGGTTAACCTCAACACCTAAGGCTGAATTGTTTTGCAGTTGCAAACGCAGAAAATTTATGGGTCAAAATAAAGTCAAAATTTGTAAATTCTAAAGACAAAATTTTAAGTTTTTAGGTCACAAAATTGGTTGCCCTAGTAATAACACTTGTAAGCTTTCATAAATCTCGTTTTTTTTGAAAAAAAATTACACCCAAAAAGACGAACTCTCACCCTCGAAAATCACATTTCGGACCCCCGAAAATCTTGTTTTGAACCCCCAGGGTACCGAGAACCTCCGGTTGGGGACCGTTGAGTTACATTCGAATGTTAGTTTGTATTGTTTCCAAGTTGTTGCGGTAAGTTGCGCGTACTTGGTGATCAGCGAGGCACGCGTTTTACGTCATTAATTATGCGCGCCCGTTTTNGAGTTTATTACCTCTGCCTGTAAATGTGACNGGGTTCAGTTCAGTGTTGTGTTACAGTGAGACGCGACATTTGCTATTAACCGTGCTGACGGTGAGCTGTGTAAAAGGATACATTTATTTGGTATAAACGCACATTACATGGGAACGCGTTACTGTATTTCATGGGAACGCGTTACTGTATTGCTGCTCCAGTGTAAGGCTGAGGAGTCCACACAAGTGAAAAGCAACCTGGTAATTCTCTCCGGAAAAAAGTTTATAAATTGCAGATGAATGTTCGAAGAACTAAGTTCGAAAAATGCACAAAGGTCTTCTTCCTTGTCGGCGGATTTCAAAAAACTTTCAGATGTGTTTTGGACAAGACTTTTACGAGGTGTGGCTGGATCATCCGGGGCAGTACCCCCATCATTGATTCATTCCAAAACCTCTGGTGTCTTGCTTCCATAGCTTGAATATTTTAATCTTTCACCATGCTTGTCACTCATAGCACCAAGATTTTCCGGGAAAAAGTCAAGGTGTGAGTGAAGAAAATGTATCTTCAAAGACATACGGCAATCCATCTCCTTGTAAGCCGATTGTTATCGGTTTGGCCTTTTCCTGGCCTTATTTTAACATTGTTTGGCTTTTCATTGAAATCACCATCTGGCAATCCCGCACCAGTGGCGGGATAGTTTGTTTTCGAATGTATCTACCTGCAGTGATTTAATTTGTTTGCAAGTGAGTTTGGATCAACACATGCAGGAGACAGGTCTACTCAGAAGAACATTACAAGTGAAAGTGATGATGAGATGTTTTTCTTTTCAGGCTTGACTCACGTTCAGATGATGCGACGTATTACTGAGTCACCAAATCCTGATGATGTCATTATGAAATTACGTCAGATTGCCGATTTTGTTTTACGTCGACCACACAGAAGTTCCATGATGTCGGATGTATCTCGATATGCCGTTCATGCGACGTCACAGTCTATGTCACAAGCAGTGACGTTGCTAAATAATTTCATTGATGGCATAGAAGTTGCGGACGTGGATCGGACATGCCGAAGTAAGTGCTCAGACACTCACTTTGCTATTGTGCCCATGTTTTGAATGTGCAACACCTGCGGTCGTGATGCAGGTGATGTCTGTTACGTCACACAGCCCGTTGACGCAATTCAGTCGCTTGTACGTTTACGTGGCTTTGAAGAGAATATTGCTGAGTCACAATGGTAAGCTTGTTTTGCAATAAAAATGTATCAATGATGTAATTTTTTAATATGCTTTGCATCAAAAACCATATTTTATGTTCCCCTGTCAGTTTTCATGCCGAGCTGCCTCTTGCTGTCAATTTTGTGTCGACCTCACTACGAACCCCGTGCCCCTATTCTCACCCCAGCAACCCCACCCTCCGCGTCATCGCTAGAATGATGTCAGCAAAGTTCCTGCACCGCGAGATCAGGTAAGGGACTTCCCCGAATAGAAGTTGTTCAAAGCTGTTGTCTTTGACTTTCACGATACTTGGTGTGCTTTGTTCAGACATCGTGCTGACCTTTAGACTTGATCTATTCTTCCTGCAGAGAGATGGGTGGGGCTTACGGAGGTGGGGCGAGACAGGGTCATGATGGGGTGTTCCGCTTCTTCTCCTATCGCGACCCCAACAATCTGAAAACAATCGAAAGATTCGAGAATGGAATCGATTGGATTAGTGAGGGGTCGTTTACGCAACAAGATGTTGATGAAGCCAAGCTGTCTATTTTCCAAACGGTTAGTCTCCAAATGGCACCAATATTTCAAATGTAATGTCTGATTACGAGTTCATGCCTAAAACCTCCTCTAACACACTCCTCACAACAACCTTGTTGGTTTTGACTTTTTACAGGTCGACTCTCCAGTGTCACCGTGTGGACGCGGGCTGAACTTCTTCGTCACCGGCCTCAGTGACGTCATAAGGCAAGAACATCGTCATCGACTGTTAGACGTTAATAAACAACAAATACTTGACACCGCACAAAAGTAAGTCGCCCAGAGACGCTCTGTGATTTGTGACGTATGTTTGACGTAATCTCATCCGGAAGTTGACCTGTCCCCGGAAGTGAGGACGTTTCACACAACGTCATAAAGTTTTGCTCAACAGACGAGCCATGAGCCCTGACCACTGCTGGGTCTAGAAGATGTAACAAAATTATTTTTGTTTACGTTTAGAGTGAGAGGTTAGTTTTGGTTTGGATGTACTATTATTCCAACAGTTGTGTTGGGTTCATTCTCATGTCTCAGACATCTCAGCCGTCACAAGTCTCATGACTTGTTTTAACCATCTGACCTACTTCTGATACCTCTCTAAATATTCTAACAATAGTGAACACAATTGGTTTTGTTTTTTATTGGCTGCTGTTTATTGGAGTTGATACACAATATAAGATAAATGTTTCATAAAGGAATTCTCTCGAGTTAAATTCACAGTCAAGAACGTTTCATGCCACAACTTCGGCAATCAGCAAATCTGTCCTATGTACTAAAGGTCTCTTGCAATTTACAACATACTTCAAAACGTACTGCTTACTAATGCAGATTGTTAAAGTACAGATCAGTCTTTTGAATAAGTCTGATCGTGTAAAAGTCTCTCGACCAGAGCTTGATCATTAATTACAGAGCTAACCAGTTTCCTATGTAAAAGTCACGTTTTTCAAACCGTTCGTTTGAGAACGCGTTTTAAGTTTTAATGTCAACAAAGTGGGTTTTTATGTTGATTTGGGTTTTCTGAAACGGTAGAAAACTGTATTTTGGAGTTTCCAATTTTACGGGCCTGAGTGTCATAAATTCACCCGGACAAAGCCACTAGTGTTGACTGAAGCAACCCTGTCTAAAGGACTTACTTAGTCAAAAACTCTTGATTGTGGAGCTAGTGGCGAAATTAACTTTACCGCACTGCTAGGGTTCCACAACTTAACCAGCCAAGGTCTGCAAGGCGGCAGAGTTGGTTTTACTTCCAAAGCAAAGAGTTTTAATACTCCAGAAGGAGGTTAGTACCGTCGGAAGGTCGTAAGTACCAATCTGATCTTTCACTGCGAAAACTAGCCTTTTTATACCCAAATTTCTGGGGAATCCCCGAAAGGTGTTTGCACCTCCTGTACGTAGTTCTACGTACAGGATACTGCGTCATAATGCTAGGTAACGCCGCCATCTTTCGACGTCGTATTGCTTAGCAACGACGCCATTAATTGTCCGGCGATTCGCGTGCTTTAGTTCGCAACAGAAAGTGAGAGTAAAAGTGTTATCTGAACATGATCAGAGTGAAAGCAGAATGAGGTTATGTTCATGTTCAACATGTAGTTCATGCTTGCTTCTTGATGCTTGGCTGGTTTTATGTTCATCAGTATTTCTCTGTCTTCTTAGTGTTGGTGGTGAATCCAGTCTTTGTTGTTGAATATTTTTTTGTTTTTGTAATACGTTATTTAGATGTAGTAGGCTATATGCCTGCTACAAAAAGGAGTAGTCGGCTTTCCCCAAATGATGGTGGGCCCCATGAAACGTCCCCCCATCAAAACAACATGCTGTGAACGACACGGGCCAGTAATGGGCAAAACAGCCTGCAGAGGTATCCTGAAATGGCCCTCGTAGCCCCGTCGTGGGCCCAACTAAATGTTCTGGTCCCACTACCTCGGATCCAGTGTGTGTTGTGAACCTTGAGTTTCAACCAAATTTGCAGTTTTTGAAGCGACAAAAACCTGACTTTCGTCGAAGGACATTTTCAACCGGATGCCTTCACTTTGCTCAACCCTTGGTCCATCAGGAACTTAAATTCTCTAATAGTGTTAGGACAAGCACTGTTACGTAATAATTAGGTACTGTTACGTTTGCTGTTAAATAAATACGGGCGACGTGAACACAGGCGACCACAGAAATTTTTCCATATGGGACAACGTCGAGGTTTTGCTGCTGACGATGCAATGCAAGTGAACGTTCACGAAACGCTTTACCGTTTCTACGCCACAAAGAAAATATCCCATGTTATGGCAACAGTCAAAAATGCGATTCGCTGTCAACAATAGCCAAGCGTATTACGATTAATTTACACGATAGGCTATCTGCACATTTTCAGAGCAGGGCCCTTCTTTTCAAAGAAGCATTGCCATGGTCTTCAACGAAACCACAAATGATGACTTCATTTTACCCAACACGACTTATCAGCGTCACTTCGAAACACGTGCGACAACGTCTGGGAACTCAATCAGAAATAAACCTTAACGATTAAGACGTATTCTAACAAGCTTGCACAGACGTATTCTAACAAGCCCCGTAGTTCCAAACAGTGTGAAAATAAGCTTGCATAAGCGTAGTTTGATCAAGTTATCAACTCAGGCGCATTGGTCATACTTTGTGGCGTAACTGACAGTGGGGGAGAGGGGCGAATCAACCCCTGGAAAGCTGGATGTAAAAGCTGGCCCCACCTAGCTTATACTTCAGTTTTAGGATTCTTTTGGTATTCAGTGGGTTGTTGTTTTTGCGTTTTTCGAATTATTTTCCGGTGATTTAGGATTTTAGTATAACCACCCACAACCGGATTCACCATCATTTCTGAAGTTTTTTTCTGAGTCTTGGATAGCGGGACCCTTTCAGCTAAGTTCTTTATCCCTGGCTTAAACCTCCAGTTAAACCGCTGCCCACGCTACCAATGGATTTTCATACTTGTGAAAGCATTGCTACTGATTCACTCATCCTTCTCTTCACACAGCATGAAACTATACGTGGTTTACCCCTATCAACAGTCACTGTCTCGTTGCATTACTTGCCAAGATCTCTGCGTTCAACATCCACATGCGGCAAAACGCCTACAACCGTAACTTGAAGTGAAACTTTGAATATTTGTGGCCATGTTCTTGTTACGCAATAAAGATCAATAGCAGAACAATCCGCTTGCCAGTTTCGCAAACTACATCTGGAGGCAAATGAGGGGACATGTGTGAACTGCAAGCTCATCATTGCGTAATACCACAACAGTGAACCTGTCTCTTGTGCAGTGTGAGTGTCATACCGGAAAATAAACTGTCATTGCAAGAATTAAATCAAGTACTCGAGACTTAGCTGCTAACTTCAGGTTTTCTAGAAATTTTTGGTTCGTAGTCCCAATTTACAGGGGGGCAAATTCCCGTTTCCCCCCCTCCTGCAAACACCCATCGAGTGAACCTCTCTTCGTAGTTTCGTTGCAGATAATTTCAGTAACTGCAGCGGTTAACACAAAAGCAAGGAACTGGGTGACAGAAAGTTCGTATGACTTGTTCAGTCAACGACCACGCTCCACAAATTTAGCCACAATACAGTCCAGGGACCCCTGCACAATAGTGGGACAATGCGTTTGGATTTGTCGTCACTTCCGTGAGCTGCTCCATATTTGGCCGCTGGTGACGTCATCACCTGTTCGATGTTTTTCTCACAACCGTCGAATTGTAATTGTTCTTTGAAAAAGCATTTTTCGAAATCCTGACTGTTCTTCGAGCCTTTGAAATGGGTGCAGTTAAGATGCATGATTTGTTGTTATTCAACAACTCAAGAGTTTTCGTGTTCTCGTTTTATCTTTAAATCGTTCCACGTGACCAGCTAATTTAGGCTTGTGGAGAATGACCAGCGGACAAACTTGCTGCTGTAAAGGGCCCCATCACTGTCATAGGTCATCCGACTCACTCCCCCTTGACCACCCCCAAATATAACGTGCCCCCTTGACCACCCCCAAACGTTAG
>JGI24021J15306_10001915_pt1 | contig 21456 bp, 13 predicted proteins | sample Ectturendosymbi1_FD_15306 | JGI IMG/M metagenome (IMG submission 15306)
ATTGTAGCCCAGTTTCCAGTAAAAACTTCAGCGAAATACTACCACCTAATGGTTGGCGCCCAGGGCCAGGCAAAGTGGGCCAAGGTAGCCTAGAAGTCCTCTACTTATGACGTCACTCACAAAAAACCCGCACCCCCCAAGCAAAATTTTTTTTTCGAGTGCAGACTAGAAGACTTGCCGCGTCTTTTGAGACTTTTTCTGGGCCTGTAGAGCATACCGGACCAGAGAAATTCCCACGCAAAGCCACGTGCGTTTAGGCGTTTTTTTTCCGAAAATCCCTGAAACCACCCGGGTGACAAAGTGTTAAGGACATGTTTGTTTTAAATTGAATTTCGGATGCTTTCATGTAAATAAGAAAAAAGGACATATCTTTATTGTCTCTTTGAAATGTCTGAGTTTTGCAGCATTTTTAGATGTATATATTTACTATATACCAAGACACACTACTTCACAAGAATCTGGATTTAGCACTTTGAGCACCATAAGTGTAAACTTTTATGGCACGTACCAGTATAATTGTATCCATTTTGATATGAGTTTGATGCACAATATTTGATTGTTAGTCATGTGAGCAGGGTCTCAAAGAAATTTTGCAAGATTGCACAATGGTCCTTTGCTGGCGAAGGCTGCCATAGAGTTAGAGTGGATACCAAGTTATATATTTTTTGTTACCAGCTGAATACCAAGTTATTTTTGAATTTTTTGTCTTTTTGCTAATTTCCTTGAACACGTAATTGAAGCAGAAACAAGTGTTTTATTTGCACAATTTATTCTTTTTACAGTCTGCATGCATACATATGTATAAAAGTTCAAGATAAAGAAATTCTAGCTGGTATCCAGTAGAAGCCAGATCCATATTTGTGCAGGGTTCTTGGTGATGCAGAATCGAATGTAATGGGTTGTCGGTCTATATATGATTCCGCAGAGATCCCTACTAGTTCAGGGGTCAACCTAGTTGTTGCAGGAGCACAGGACAGTCCCACAACTGTGCAACTTGAATTTAAGTTGCCAAGCCAGTGCAAGGTGAAATAAAAGGCTCTCACCACTTTGTTAATAACTCTCCTGTAACACTTGGAAGTTTTAATTGCCCCCCTATTTATATTCCGATATACAACAAAATCTTAATTTCACTTCAATGTGAAGTCAGAACAATGTAATGTTACATGGTTCGGTGTAGACCAGCTATGTCCAACCCAAATGGCTTACTGAGCCAAAAATTATATCACTATCTTAACCAGGGCCGCACACTGAGTGACATATTAATGAGGGCTGCACATTCAATGGCTTTCTTTAATCTCAGCAAATTAAATTTAGCTTAAGCTGATTGTGACAAAACGGCTGACAAAAAAACAGATATTTTGAAAAAATACATGATTTTCAAGTAACATGTATTGGTGTGTAGATACATGTGTAGGATCTTGGTGGTTCGGAACAACAACAAACATTATGAAGGTCTACTTTAAGTTGTTTTCAGTTTGGTTTTATAAGATGAGATGTACACCTCAGGATAGTTAATATTAACAGGGATACAAAATTTTCCTGTATGTCAGTGCTTCTTAACGTTTCCATGCCTGAGGACCTATTCTTTTCGTCATGGGAACTGATATCTTTGTGTATTGTGGCATGAGGGTAAAAGAAAACCACTTTGGTTTCCCCTTTAGGGCCAACCCCAGATTTTTCACTGGGGGCCTCATTAACAGCCACTGCTGTAGGTGAATGTCTTTTTGTGTTCAGTGTTTATGTTCCTAGGTTTCTACAACATAAATTTATTTGAAATTTCCCTGTTTGGACATCCAGATTTCCTAGTAAGCTCACCTATGCTCNTGTTTAGGCAGACGTGTTTATTCACCCACTTTTTCAGGCGGACCAACTTTTGTTGTTAGTTTACTTCATGAGCATTTGTATGTTTAGTATTGGTCATTAGTTCGTTGTTTNATATGTCAACTGCATTTTGTGCAAAAGTTTTTTGTTTTGTTTTTTGGACATCATATCATNGCTTACTGTTTTTGAAATAAGCCAATGATAATTTCAGCCTGAGTTCTGTCATGAATATCATTTTTGAATAAACAAGCAAACAAGTAGGAAAGGTTTGTGGAACTTTCAGTAACCTCGGTGAACTTATTCTGGATTTTTATATATTCAATTGTGTTGTGAGTTGGTTTTTCATATAAAATACAGTAATTTTGTTGCACAAGCTGTTTTTAGTATTTTCATCGAACCAAGTAATTATTAAATGTTCAATTTCACAGCAACCAAGCATTTTTCTGAATTAGTAGGGACCACTTACCATCATCTTTACACCTTGTAGCACTTAGTTACGCATTTATTTTGTGTTGAACAACAGGCAAAATGAGTGAAAGCAAAGCAGGCAGAGTTAAATTGAAAGGCATTGAAGAATCGGCGCTAATTCAGTTGGTGGAATATATTTATACTGCGCAGATTGAAATCACTGAAGAAAATGTGCAGGCTCTTCTTCCAGCTGCAAGTTTACTTGAGGTAAACAGTGTCGAAGTGCGTTTGATCGACCTTCCGTATTTATTCGATTGTAAGCCACGGCTTTAAAGTTTTTTTCATCATTTCGTGCTGCTCACAATCAAGGGCAGCTTGCAATCGAGAGCGGCTTACATTTTTTTCTTTAGCTTATCAACATGTCTATATAACGCCCAGTCTTTCCTTGGCTACGTTTTATTGACCAAACCTTCTTTTCGCATTATCTTTCCTCTCTTCGGCATCATGTGCACATCCGTCATAGGAGGGATTATGATGAACAGAAGGCAGTTGCAGTGGTGAATCAACAACTCCAGAGTTGCTAATCAATCACGAAGCATGCAATCCACGAAAGTGTCTCAGTGGCTTAGGTAGCCTGTGGTGAAGTTCGGCTTACAATCAAGGGCGGCTTACATTAATTTTTGAACATCATTTCTTGCGGCTTACAATCAAGGGCAGCTTACAATGAGTAAATGCGATGTGTTAGTTTGGAATTGTCTTGATGATGTATGTACTGAGAAATCTATTGTCTTAATGAAAAGCAACATTCTTTCTCAAAATCTACTTGGTAAGCATTGGTTCACTCAAAGTCAACTGTTCTTTTCTTTTATCAATGATTGCAAAATGCATTAATGTAATGTGAAAAATTTGATAGCAATTATCACAGTTAATGGTAAAAGTTTTGCTGAACTACTAGAATTTTTGTTTGTTCGTTCAAACTGTAGAATAATTCTGTGAACATGCTCTAATAAGCATGTTGAATCTCTTGCATTACTGTGGCTGCAGTTTTGGTCATGGAATCGTTTTCCCACTCTTTACTGAAGTCAAACTGTTATCCATGTAATGTTAAGCGAATTTGGCATTCAGATTTAAATTGCAAGGTTACTAGAACGAGTTTGCGTGAGGGAAGTTGTCATTTGCTGTAAATTTCTGTTACAAAAGCATTATATTTCTCTCCTACCATAATAAAGTTTTATACAAAGTACGCACCAATGTGGCAATCTAATCACGGCTGCTAACCATCGATGACAAATGAACTAACAGCTAAAGCAGCCACGCTACCAAGTTAACCGCTATCGTGTGCACAATACTTTTGATCGCCAGCAAAGAGTGCTTGTTTCGGCTGGCACCTGTCTTCTCATCGGTGATGGAGTTGATTGTGCGTTAAAGCGCTATTACCCGCTAGCATCTGCCAGTCTTGTTCTCAATGCCTTTGGTGTTAGATTGATCTTGGCTTGAAAGTGATCGTATGGTCTCGATCTTGTTAAATTTATGTTCTGACCCTCAGTTTCGGTCCTAAAATTGACCCGACTGAAGTCATTTCATTTTTTTAATAGTGACCCGGAAGCCTATCTGAGATCTATGTCGAAACGCCACCATTCTTACAGACAAGAAGAAACCAACTTAGAAATTCCAAAGATCATGTATGATAAAAAAAATAAGCCTTTTAATAGGTACATTCTGAGAAAGAACTGAACAGCAGCTAGTGATTTTTACTTTAATGTGCAAAACGAACTGGATTATATTCTGAGCTGCAAGTTTTCGTTCTTCCCACATTTTCGAATAAAACCTGTCTCCAATTAGATGGAGAAATATTTTTCAGGTTGTTCGAATGATTGCCGTATCTTTGAAAATAAACTGTCCATGGGTTTTAAATAGCTAATCATATTGTGCTAAGATTTTGCTACGTTCTAAGTGATCATTTAAATCTAAATCACAAATGACCTCGCAGCGGATCTTTCTTAAATGTTTGGTACTTTGATAAAGAAATGACCTCGTTTTCTGTACACGGTGCGTGTTGTCTCTTGCTGATGCGAAGAGTTTTTTTCCAGCTTACGTTTGTCCGTGAATCGTGTTGCTGCTTTCTTCAATCTCAGTTACATCCTTCGAATTGTCTGGGCATCCGCCAATTTGCTGATATGCATGCTTGTTCTGATCTTTTGTCGCAGGCGAGATCGTTTACTGGTGAGCATCTTTTACCGAAGCTGTAGAAACAGTGTAGATACAACATTATTGTGTAGATGTTTTCATGCTTGCTTCAGCAAGATGCCATTTTCATGTTGCTTGTCATAAAATCTTTTATAATCCGACTAATTTCCATGCGAAACCATTTAACTCGATAGAAGTTTGTTGTCACTCTCGACTCGTGGTGAATTGTATTGACTTTTAGTTTGCTTCATTTTTGATGTTATATATATGTCTTTTTGTTGACATTCAAAGCTGACATGCTTAGCCTGTAGTTCACTGAAATCTTCTAAAGTTGATTTCGGTATTGTTTTTTTAGCCACTTACCTCGATTGAACTTATGACTCTTGAGTTTAAGTTGATTAATTTGTGTTTGGAATTTTGCAGAACAACATTTTGCTGACGTTGTACGAGGGGAAGAATTCCACAACTTGTCATGCCAACAAGTTTGCGAGTTAATCAACAGCGATCAGCTGTCGGTGTCCTCAGAAGAAATGGTACGCATAAACGTCAGGGTGACGTGTGAAAAAAGAAATAAGCGAAGAAATACTGTTGTGCATGTTGTAAAAAAGTAACAGTTCAGTGCAATTTCTATAACGTTATCTCCAAAAATAGCAATATCTTGTTATAAAACCAATCAATATGGTCATTAGCTTGGACAGGGAAGCATTCTAATTGCACCAGCGGTTTTATTTTGAAAGTTGATGTTTGTAATTGCTGAGCAGCATGGCTACCCACGGAGGACGAATACACATCCCTGAAATGCTCAAATCGACTGCTGGTCTCTATTTTTTATTTTTACTAGCTGGAGACTGCTTTAACCATCGTTGTAATTTTGGTGTTTCTCGTTTGTTATTGACAAAAATCGGATTTTTGCCTAAATTGGCCAACTGAGGAGTAGGTAGGTTTAGTCTTATATGCATTGTTCCTACGGTATGCTGCAAGACACAAGCTGTTGCTGCTGTGTATCGCACTGGGATCTATCGTTGGTAAGTCCATTGCTCAGCATATGCACCTACTGGGATTCGTTCATACGTACCGGAAGTTGCCTTATATTCGCACTGTTAACGTGTGCACTGGGGTGTGCAGAATTTTTAATACGAAAAGGGGGGATTCTAAAAACTAGAGATTGACCGATATTTGGGTTTTACCGATATATCGGAAGCCGATTTTATCGGCCTCAGTAGGTGTTAACAAAACGCTGTTATATTCCACACGCATCCAGACAACTTGCTCAAGAACACAACGAAGCAAGTCAACAGTTATCTTACAGCAACGCTAGAAGGTGCGGTTTCATAAACAAACAGACAAGATTAACCATTGAGCATGTGTCGGCCGTCGCAGCCGAAACAAAAGGATCATCGGGAAGTTTCTCAATGCTTGAGTACGAATAAACTCCCAAACGCCCGTTGTACTTCCAGAAGTTTTCGCAGCACGAAACGTTTGACTGCAACCAAGGTGCAGAAGTCCAATCGATGCCTAGTGTAGCGCAGATTAATTTTTAAAAAACGCTTGCATGAAAAATTAATTGCATTGTGTTAAGCAACATTTGTGGCGTTATGAATATGATTAGTGATTACAAATGCAATCGCTACTCACTAGTGACGCCAACATGACCTACAACAAAAATATCTCATCCAGTCTCTGGCAAACAACAGGCAACAAAGCAAGATTGAACAACAATACAAAGTTATTCAACAATGTAGCTTTCATGTTTCAACTTCCGTAATGAGTACAAGCAAGAATGAAAGTAGTGGTAAGCAACTACGCTTCAATTCACATCTGACGACAAGCAAACGCTTGTACTATTATGTCCCTGAATTCATTCATTCATTCAAAAAAGAAGTAATATGTTTTAGCGATATTTGTGATACACGTTAATGTTGAGGGTACAAACAATTTTTCTTTCAATTCTGCATTTTTTTGTATATATTATTGTTACCATACTGTACGTTAGATTTTGTTAGGTCAACCAAAATTATGCGTTTCCGCTATCACACTTTGTAATTAATTCAGTCACGTAATAGTACAAGCGCTTGCTTGTCAACAGATGTGAATTGAAGCGTAGCTGCTTACCTACTATTTTCATTGTTTGTTTTCTTTATGGAAGTTGACACGTGAAAACTACATTGTTGAATAACTTCGTATTATTTCTCAATTTTGCTTTGTTGTCTGCTGTTTCTTCTGAGACTGGATGAGATATTTTTGTTATAGTGAAAAAGATAATTGTAAAAAAGTGATGTTTAAAATGTGCAGCAATTAGCATTGATATGTCGGAAAATGTAACATACTATTTTACCTACAAGAACTACTGTTGCATTAACAATAGTTTTTGCAATGATGACTCCATGCTCAAAAACAGCACAAAATGAATGACGATATTCCCCTTTCAGATGTCCCAAAACATTAAAAAATTATGCCTTACCTGTGTGACAGAGCAAAAAGTTCTATCCCTTAAGAACATGAAACTTCTGCACATTTTGGGACTAGTTGAGCTTTGTAGCGCAAGCGGTTCTCGATTTATAGTCAATATAGTGATTTTGCAAGCCAGATGTCCTTTAACTCGTGGTTTCACGGCTATCTTTGAATATAAGAATCTGAGAAGTTTACAGGTGTTTCATAATTTGTCAGGTTTTTAGTACTCCCTTTCTTCAAATTAAAAAATTTGACTGAGATGTAACCCACCCTAGTGGGCAGTTCCAGGATTTCTTTGCTGCAATGGCTAATCTTTGGGGCTTGGCTAAGTGGCTTGTTAATCTCTCATACCCACATTTATGGTCCACTGGTTTATTGCATGGGCGTTTGCTGGCTGTGGGATAGAAAAGTGAACAAAACGCAGTAACGTTTGACCAAAGCGAGACATTGTTGTAAGACCTCTTGTTGGAAGCAAAGAAGAACGTGACAGATCGCGTTTGTTCATCGTACCTTGTTTGTCCACCAAACTTTTTGTGTCCCAATTTTCTTTTCAACTTTTTGCTAAAGGCGTTGATCTTCGTTTAAACGCTGTATTGTTTTCAAGGTTTTCGAAGCTGTTGTGGGATGGGTGAAGAGTGATTTGACTCACAGATCGCAATTTATGCCCAGGCTGTTGGAGCATGTTCGTTTGCCTTTGATGCCTAGTGATTATCTTGTTGAGGTATGTCGTGCGTGCAAAACGATGTTTTTATTCAAAAATATTTGCACGCTTCTTTGGGGAAAGGTTTGTATTATCGAAGGATCAGCATCACGGAATTAACATTCTTCGGATGTCGTTCACGTATCGGTTTTGATTATGAAAGCTACGTTTGGATTACCCCAAAAGTATTGTTTAGCTGATTTAATCCCGGCAATACTAAATGAAGTAGTGTATTCAAGGAGTCATTCTGCCATGCGGAATCTTCATAATTCTGCAATGATTCTGACTGCACTTACCACGGCCTACTTAAAGATATCTTAAATGGGCCGTGCACTTACCATGTCCAAGTATCGAAGTACCACGAGGTAAAACGAGAACAGTCGAATATGCTCACAAAGCGTGTTTCTATATAGGACTTGATGCGAAATCGATTTCCTATAGTAAAATGCTTTGCGAGCAGATTCAACTGTTCTCGTTCCACCTCTGTGGTACTTCGAAACTCGACCATGTTACAAAACTATGAAACTATTGCTATAGATTCAAAGCCAGTGAGTGTTTTGTGAGTCTTGCGAAACGAGCTGCTCGTCCTGCGTTGTCGCTAGAGCGGATTAGTTTATTTTGTGATCAAGAAGCGTCACCACTCAGCATCTCATTCGGATCAACTTTAATTGCTCAATACAGAGAGTCGAGCAAGAGACGCTGGTTAAGAATAACGACCTATGCAAAGACTACCTCATCGAAGCAATGAAATACCATTTACTCAGTCCGGAGCACCGAGCGACGATGAAAATTCCTCGAACACGACCCCGAACGCCGAAGGGTGTTCCCAAGGTTTGCGATGCGATGTTCGTGCATAGCGCTTGGGCGTGTATCAATTATGCGGAAACTGCCTTCAAGCAGTCGTATAACCATCGCTTCTGACGATGTCGTCTTCTAATCCACAAAACTAGCTTAGTGCACGCTCTTGGCGGTAAGTCACCGCTCCGTCGTTTATCCTCGCGAAACAGCGACTTGCTTGGACCAATATTAGACTAGATTTTTATACTAGGTTTTCATACCAATATTAGATTTTCATACCAATATTAGACTAGATTTTTATACTAGCTGGGACCAATATTAGACTAGACTTTAACTAGATAGACTAGATTTTTATACTGGTACACAGGTAACGGCTTGGTCAAGTAATGACGCTGCCGTTGTGTCTGAATATAGTATTATTCATATAGGAAACAGGTATTTAAAATAAACTTTTGTTTTTTGTAGTGCTAGTTTGGCAAACAAAGTGCTCCTTTGGGCTTTGTAGAAAGAGTTGATATGTCACGTAATCACGTTTAAGTGTCAATTTACAAAAGTCTTATTATGTTAATACAGTATGTGATTTATCGAAGGACAGTGAAAATGTCAAATTTACTGACCATAGCCGAGGGGTTGTCGGTTATTCATTGCATCACTATAGGGTCAGAATTGTACAAGGCAAACGGTTTTAGTCTGTACAAAAAAGGCTGCGAAAAAATATTTTATCCAGAGACCAAAAACCTTCCAACTACTTACTTGATATCTCTTTCGAAACTGAAGACTTCACAGGGTCTTTTCATTTGCCATTATAAACCAGAAGTTATTTGATGCTGATTACGGCGCTAATCATAGCGTGCGAAATTCCGGAAAGTTTTTGCTGAAACCTCTTAAAAACACATTCTTTCAGGATAATGTTTATTAAATTTTTTGCAGTATGCAGGATTGAATTATCGCCTTTGTGGGTTATTTCAAGATGTTCCACAACTTGCCCTTACTGGACAAGTTTTAGCAAAACTTTCCGGTAAAATTGCACTCACAAATTGCGCTGGGGATCTTGCGTCAAAGACCCCCAAATCAACATCATTTCTTTATTTCAGTTTATGTACGTCGTCGGCGGCCAGGCGCCGAAGGCGATCCGATCGGTAGAATCCTACGATTTTAAGGATGATCGATGGCGTCAGGTGTCGGAGATGACGTCACGAAGATGCCGAGCTGGGGTTGCCGTGTTTCAGGTAATTCTAGCCTTAATTATTCATGCATTAGCGCAAGCTTTTTTTCACTAATTTTTGCCAAGCTGCAATATATCGGCCGCATCAAGTCGTCGTTACGTTTTGAGCTAAAAGTTCTTCGCAACATAATATGGGTAAGGAAGGAAGAGTCAACATCGTAGCTGTAATTATTATTTTTGTCATTCTATGCTGCCCTATGACATGAACATAGCAACGTTAAGAGTTTTCCGAGAAACTCGCGTATTTACTGAAAGGCCATCATCAGAAAGTCCATGCGTCAGTTTGGGTGAATATATTTTCATGCTGAGCTTATTGCACGGAAAGCGTGCTTGCAGGTGACGTTCTTACGTAAATCGGCGTCCAACCTAAGGCCCAGTTGTGATAGTTTCAAATGGAACATATGTCGCTTTGGCGATTATGATTGAGACTTTTCGCGGCCTTTTTGTCTCTTACTTGGGTAGAAGCTTGATGGACGCGCTTGTTTTGCTTTTTACACTGTCAGTCAGTTTTTAGGTCATAAAGACTTGCCGTAATTGCTGTTTTCATGCTTTTTCCAGGTCAGAATGTTTCACGCATTACGCACTTCACTACGGTGTTTTTTTGTGCTTGTGGTTCAACACTTGCGCGTAATGGTAAAAGCTGATATCCGGCGAATGGAGTATGTGAGCTTCTGGGCCGAGTTCGGAACATTTGCACTCTTGCAATTAGTGGTGCATGAACCTTGTACGATAGAGGCGGTGTCATTATTATTTTTTTAATCATGAGCTAATTAAGGTCATATGGTGTTTTTTTCAGCCGAGTTCTTTTCTTGTAAAACTGTCGGTTCCCTGAAATAATATTTCGTCGAAAGCAGTTTTTCAACAACGTGTCTTTTTTGTCATTTGACTTGGTTGTGTCGTGTTACGTCAGACTCGAGCGGGGAACCTTGCACTTCTGGCTTCGAAATTAAAATTTGTTTTTGGTTCGGAGACCGTTTTTGATAAGCTTGCCGCTCGATGTGACGCTTTGCAACGGTGCTTTATTATAATTCTAATAACTCGACCGTCATCGAAATGCCACGAACGTTTCCTGTCGCTTACTGTGGCAGAGATTCGTTTTTTTTGCCACACACACATTGCTTGCGGAAAATTCTTCTTCAACGTTGATTTGCATTTGATCAACTGTTGGCGCGTTTAAGTTTTAGTACGCGAATTGCTTTCAAAATTTTGTGTACGTTTCGAGCGAGCGGGACACTGCTTCGACACTGACGCAGTACTGGTAGTGTTGCTATGCGACGAGACCAGCCGCGTGGTCTCCACTTAGTCTTGCCATGCTCAGACGTCGCCCGCCATTGCACATAGTTTGTGCGCCATCTGCGTGGATGAACACCACATTGTCCACTGCAAGTAAAACACTGGTTAAATGTACATGACTGTCAAGGGGCGCATATGACGTGCTGCGTGAACGCGCATTGCATTAAATCCACAAGGTTGTGACTGTTGCGTTTAAATTGACAGGTTTCCAGCATGCATTGCGATGGCAACTGCATTGCAATGCTCGTGCGTGTCGCGATTTGTCCTAGTCATAGGTGCGCAGTATGCCTGTCAATTCGCATTTCTTATCAAGACACTGCAAATTTGATTGACCGATGATTATTGATTTTGCATTACGACAACAACACTGCGATACTTGTTCATGCCTGCAGCGTGGAGACATGCCAGTATTGATCGCACTTCGTAAAATGCCTTCCAATGTACGATTGAGGCGAGTCGAGCGTTTGAGCTACAGCACTGTTTGCAGTTGAATAAGATTAACGGCACGTGGTTAGTTTTGTAGCGTATTCATGCAGTGCAACATATGGACAGGAGATTGTCACCTCAGTTAAAGTAGCAAAGACAGTTAGTGACCACTACCTCTCTTCAAACTAGGTTGAAGATCTCGTGCAAAAGCACACGACTGTCTTGTTGTTTCGCACAATTCGCCCAACTAAGTTAAAGCTTCGGTGGTCGGACGAAATTGTATATTTCTGAACAATATTTCAAATCAGGATTATCTCAGATCTGCTGGCATCGTTATGAACGATATTGACCACGCAGGTACAGCATGTGGTGCCTTGCGGCTTAAACGTGGGTGAATTTGTGTATTTTATTCTTCCGTTTTACGTAGGTGTCAAAGGTTTTAAACCAAAGTAGAGTAGTGGTTGCAATCTGCTTTTTTTCACTGTTGGACATTGGCTATTGTGGTTTGCTGCTACTTTTCGATTTTTCATGCGTTGCAAATGCAGATGCGTAATTCCGAACTTTCACGACTTCTAGCGAAATGAGCTCGGAACTCGAGGAGGTAGCACAGTCATCACTAGAGTGGCAAGACCATGTCGCACAAACTGTGTGAAATAAACATATTTGACAAACGGTTTCTCTTACCCCAAAGCTCAAAACATTCCTGCCTTTTTGTGTCAGAATTACAAACTTTTAGAAATAATTGAAGTATGATTAAAGAATGTAGTACTTTGCATGTTTTTTTCGCAGTTATTTTCTCTTGCTAAATTTATTCTGCATTCGCTTGACAATGATTCGTCGTTTGTATGGCGCTCGGGTCCTTTGCAAGACATCATTCGATCACGAATTTCCGACGTTTGTTTTGTTGCTAGTGACTTCCGGTTTCAGGCGCTACTACGATCTGCGATGTGTTTGAAAGCTGTGCGTTGCTCGGTCAGAGGTTGCTGTGCTGCTTGCGCCGCTCCTGAACTATTTCGTGGCTTCTGTTACGCTTGCGCTGGATGGTGATGTGAGTAAGCGTGGCGGGTCTACTTTAAAAGCTGTTTGACTTTTCAAGTACTTCGTGTTTGCGGCGTAACTGAGGCCGCGGACCTGAAAAAAACTTCTTTGTTGAAACCACGGGCTGGAGACAAACTGCTGGTTCAAAACAAAATCTGTTAAACCTTTAATGGACGAAACGATCTGGGTTTTTGTAAGTGCTTGTGCATTCTTACGCTTTGCTGATAGGTCTCGCGATATGTTATGCGGTCGACTGGATCGCGAAGGCCAGTGCGCGCAGCACGCAACTGTGCATGCCGCGTGCGCATGAGTTCGACCAGATCTGCTCGTCTTCGCGTGAGACGTTGCGCTCTGCTGTCCTCAGGTGGTTGTTCTTGCTTGACAACCACGGGCTGCGGGCGTTAGCTGGCATGGCTGGAAATTTGACCGAATTTAGTCGGTGTGTAGTTGCCTAGATGGTTTGCTAAATGTTAATATGTAATATTAGTCTTCCAAAAGGTTTCTTTTCTTTGTCCAAGCAATCAGATCGTCGTGAACACACAAAATTGTCGGTCACATGCAATGCTTCACCACAGTGATTGTTCAGTTCAGCCAAAACGTAACTGCTATTTCCTGTACACCCGGTTATTTCTATCAAGGTACTGCAAAACACCGGGGTGGAAAACGTTCTGTTTTTGTTGAGCTACGTCACTGTGTCCAGTTAAGCGTAGAAGTTTTCGAAACTGTTAGCACTTCTTCCCAGCTTTTGGTGCCAGCGACGTAATGTACTCGGCTTGTACGTGGCACTGCGAGATCTTCGTACGACAAATTATTAAATCAGGCGAAGCCTGTGTAAATGGCATTGGAAAGGTTAGAAGAGCTGTCAGTGCACTTGACTTGCGTCACAAACCTTCGGAAAAACAGTGGCCCAATCATGAAATTGTTTGCGCCCTTAGTAAGGATCATCTGTACCGTTGTGTCAAATCTTCAATTGTATGTTTAAATGATTTCATTTCTGAACAGAAGTGTATTAATCCGGGTCACAAGCTGTTTTTCAGCAAATGACTGCCGTATTTTGCTGGAGGGCGCAGTTAATGCATTTTGATCGTGTTTTTGTTTTTGATGTCTTTTCCATTGCCTGCAACCACCAGCGATGCAATCTTTTTTTGCAGTCAACTGACGAATAAGTTAGCGAATTTTGTCATAGGTTTGCTTTTCACTGTGACGAGTTTGTGCATTAGATCTTCACCATCTCGCGAGCTGGTGTTTCTGCAATTTACTGTTTACTAGTTTTTGAAGAAACTCTTTTAATTTTCCTTCCTATTAACGTTCGATGTTGTAGGGATTGGGGACCGACTTTCTGCAATCCATTTAAAGTTATTTTTTCTCCGAATACCCTGTATTTCTTAATCTAATCCAGCTTTAAATAAGTATTGCGTGTTTAGCGATAGTAGGCTAACAAGCCGCGCAAAAATTTCAGGGGTGCATATGGGCGGTCGGTGGATTTAACGGTTCGCTGCGCGTACGAACTGTCGACAAGTACGATCCACTGACTGACTGCTGGAGCCCCGGACCGACAATGGAAGCTAGAAGATCGACCCTGGGGGCTGCTGTGCTGCACGATATGCTCTACGCAGTGGGTGGGTTTGATGGCTCCACAGGTAATGCACTGCTATGAGTTTTGAACTTGGGGCGTTTTTTTCCGTTAGTCTCTGACTGAATAAAGTAATTGACCTGTTTTAGCCTGCTGTCGTCAATCTAGATAAATTCATAAGAAAAATGAAGTTAGATCGTTTTGCTGCGAACGGAACTCAGGAATCATCTTTGCTAATGAAAGTAAGCGTGAACTGTCAAGTGCAGGATTGCTAAAGCGCTTTCATCAACTTATTAATTTCCCGAATTTAAAAACGTTGCAGTGTGATCTTTGCCAAATTCGACGTCGATCGTCGATAACTGCCCTTTTTTGTTTAAGTTGCAGCATTTTTAGGGAGTCAACCGGTGCGCCTATGGCACTACAAGTTGAATCTGGGTTAGCTGAGAGACCCAGTCGTCCTAGTGTCCTGGCGACGCGACTTTGCAGATTTTCCTCTTGGCGTCGCCTTTCTCGTTCCGCGTACAACCGTACAACTATCAGGTTGCTGTTGCCAAAACAAACAACAGTATGACTACCTCTGTCTCCTTGTGTGTAGGTCTGAACACGGCTGAGGTTTACGATCCGAAAGTGGGCGAGTGGCGATCCATAGCACCGATGCACACAAGAAGAAGCAGTGTTGGCGTTGCTGTTCTCGGAGGTCAGTGAGCATAAGTACTGTAGAAACGGTTCCACTTTTCAGCTTCTGCTGGTTATAAAATGTGTAATGCATCACTATAAAACATGTGCATGCTGTGTGTGGCCAAAGAGAAAGGCCGCAAGCACTGAAAATGGCTTGGACTGGAAAGACGTGACGATGGCTTAGATTAGACTCAAGCTGCTCACACCGTGTTGCTGATCTAGCAATCCATACGACATTGGCTCGCATTAGAAAGCTGGGCTTCTGTATCCGGCAAATAGACTATTCGGCGGACTTCACATAGACATCAGTTGTGTCACACAGCGATTTACCAATGTTGAATTAAGCTGTCGCAGATGTAATGCGACACGTAAAAAAGATGTGCTAAATTAGGCCAGTGCTTCACAACTTGTGTGCACTCACCACCCACAAATCTTATGCATTAAATCAAACGATGCACTTATCAAAAAGTTATTCACAGATTGTCATTTAACTTTAGCTCGCCTGTCCGAAAGCCGCTGACTTTAGCGCGTAAAGTTACTGTTACCTTATAGCTGAAATCAACCTAGTTATTGTTACGTCACTGCACACACTGCTTTTAACCTCTCTTCACAGTCATTTTCACGTACATCGACTGGATTTGAGCAGTTGTTTTTAAAACCTTAGCATCTTGGTGAAGAAGGCGGATGTAAGCTTGCAATCTCAAAAACGATGCGCCAGTTGGGAACCTCAACATTAGGCGGCCGAAGTACATCTTTTTATTTCGAAACAACCAGGATGCTGCTCGAGTGCAAGGACGGAATGCCCCTGCACATGGCAAATCAACGCTATTTGAAAGGCGTTGTGTGACCGTGAGATTAAACCCGCATGCACGTCGCACTTCATATCGCGCAGTGATGTCACATCCTGATTTTTGCACTCAACCAGTACTGCCTCATGCGTTAGACTTGTTCATGTCTGATCGTTTCACTTCGGGACATTGTAGTCACCCGACGATTCGGCGACAGATCGTTTGCTTCTGGTCCGCACAACCCAGCAGGTCGCGATGCAGGCTTTTCACTGCGCTGTTAACTTGCTGCGTTCACGAATAGCCCGTGGGTGCATAAAATGTAGTCCGCACTGCAAATGTCCATAGAAGAAGTTCGCACAAATGTGTGTAAACAAGACCGTTTTATTCTGACAGGAGTTTTCTTAGTATTTCAGATATTTGCGATGAATTCGCTTATTTCCTCATTGCAATGTAGAGATGTCACGGGCCAAATCAATCTCGGTACAAAAAACTGGTACCCACCGTAAAGATTTTGATCCAAACCCTTCAAACCCAACTGAAATAAAAAGTGCACAACCGACGTTGAGTTGCATCACGCATTTTACTGAGCCATCTTAACGGTTTGCAGAGGAGAGATGTAACAATTTATACAAATAAAAACAGATGCTACCAAGAAACGTTTGATGAAGCTTGGCTTTCTTTAAGCTAATAAGTCAAAACAACAAACCAAGATATTTCAAATGTTAGGAGTGCTTTTCGAAGTGTAAAATTTTACTCGAAGTACGTTTTGGGGTAAGTTGTTGTTTACCCGCTATTATGGAGTTACCTAAAATTAAACAATAATTTTGCAGTAAGCTTCCGATCGACCATATTCATTAATTAGGGAGCTCGAGCAATTTATGTCTACTCTTTAAGATACAGTCACAGCTACTGCAAAAAGTTACAATCATTAATATACATGAGTATTGATCATAAATTTGGAAAAAAGACTTCACTCTCAAATATATAAAGGGCTCATTTTTTGAAAAGGTTCCATCTCACCAAGGGAAATTTTATGAAATGATTATTTGCATCAGACATACTACCGCATAATGGTTAGAGCCTCAAGCAAAGTGCATAAGCACTGCTCAAAGAATTTAGGTCCAAACTTACTACAGGGCTAGAAAAACCACGCTTCATTCGAAAAACCTATTATAAGGCAAAAGCCACTTCGTTTATTCCCAGTGCCTTTTCACGGCCCTACTGTACAGTAGTCGTAGCCTCGTCCAGCAGAAGATACTGCTCATTGAAACTAACGTCATGCTATAAAGAGTTCTTTCTAGAGTTCCGTTCGTTACAGCTCAACGTTGTATCATTATTTAAAGAAAATTTAACGGCCCTTGTGATAAAACATAAGTATGTGAGCCGTTAGCGGGCCCACAAATCTACCGTGAACGGCTCCCAGGCGACCCATACCATGTTTTTGTACAAGGTAAAAAAACATTGCTGCATAAACACGTGGTGAGATTTTAAAATCTTCGGTAAATTAGTTGAAATATGGAAACTTGCACTGTAGGTTTTGTTTAGACTAAAAATTCGTTTCATTGTGTTCGTGCGTGGCGTCCAGAATAGTCACCTGACTGTTTGAAGTAACACAGTGCAGTAGGATAAAATTGTTGTTGCTCGGCAATCTTCTTTTGAATTTCTATGGCCACGAATTTCCTCGCAATCACAGATTACAAACACGTTCGTCATTTACAAGTTCTACTGATTTTGCTCTCCGATAGTCTGACGTTTCACCTGAAACAGCATCGAAACAATATTTTTTTGACGAGATTTAATCGTGCAACGAAGTTTCCGTCATAAAAATCAGTGAAAAGACTGGCTGTGGACTCGATGAATAATTTAATTTTGTTTTTTTAGCCCATGCAAGAGTGATGTGGATGCTAATCCCATATGTAATGGTATTCTTTCGTTTGAACTAAAAGGGCAAACTTGTTCAACAGAGTCGTTGGCAGAAAACAAAAAATACCAACGAGCCGCAAAATCAGTTTGTAGTGCCGAATAGTTTACTCACCATTGCCATACATATAATAAAGTTCCTTAAATATCCGAAGTTATTTACGCTAACACCTCAATACATGTCCACTCCTGATAACTACAGCAACCCCTATCGTCATAGCTGTTTTTCAGCTTTACCTCTCCAACACGTTGAACCCGTAGCAATGTTTACGATATAGAACGTATGACTGCAAAAAACTCGGTTAAGTTTATGGTCAAACGCATTAACGGGTAAGACTGGTACTTGTTCACATCACTGCATTGCTATCATTTTATTTAGTGGGGGAGGAACATTTTTGGTTGTCCGTACAAACTGCGCTGAATGCAATCGATCTCTATCTCCTTGCTGCTCTGTCCCGTTTTCAGCTTGTCGCAGTTATTGATGTTATGCACTGACGTTGGTCGGTTTCGCTGCGTTAATTGTCGCTGCTTCAATTGAAAGAATTGACGGAGCGTTCTTGTAAAGAGCTTGGTTTAAACCCACGCTTCCATGGCAGCAACATTGTCCAATTATGGCCATTCGTGAATTACTTAGGTTCTACAAAGTAAAACATACTAAATTTGCCATTTACACCATACTAAATTCTGTGAAATGAAAAATAATTACTAAATTTTGCAAACCAAAATACATTCAAAATTCGTTTATGCATTATGTGTTCTGTCATGTAAATATTTCATTGTGTTTATCAGGAACTCAAATATATTTTGAAAGAAACCGTTTATCAAGTGTATGAACGATATTATTAGAGACATACAACAGTTCACTTGTTCGTTGCGTTAACTGTACCATCGGTCGGCATTGACTGAAATGCTCAAAGTGATACCGACGTTCCCGGTGCCGTATAGTCTCATCCAGGGCCACAGACCCTGATATTTTCGGGAGAGGGGTAAAATGATTGTAACCTGATGTTATACCTACTGCAACTGAACATGTTTTTCAAAATTTTGGGGCAATTACCCCGTTTCCCCCTTGGTTGAGGGTCTGGTCTCATCGCTGCTCATAACTGAAGCGTGAAAACATGGTAACTGTTTTGCATGGCTTGCTCAATTGTGGCGTTTCCCTGGCGTATTGTTCGCAGACAAACTCAGCGGCCACTCTTCAACAGGTTTGCTTTCGTGGTTCTGTGAAAACACGATCTGAGGCAAATGGTTACCAATAAAAAGACAAATAATCTTTTGTAAACCAGGACCTTTCCTTCGCAAGATCCTTAAAATAATCAGTTTTCCTTTGTAGTGCGTAAACTGGAGGCACGAGCAAATGCGTTGTAATTCGGAACTAGTTGGGATCAACAAAGGCTATAGAAAATTCATCTTGCCCAAGTAGCTTGTTTTACAATTTTAATGTTACTGCTTAACGAGTTCGTACCGCTGTTTGTTTCATGCGCACGCACTTGGTCGATCCTCGGGCTTGTCTGTGGGAACGGAATTGCCATGAAATTTGTTCCATGGGATGGGACAGTGGACTTCAATTTTGTCCCATGTCTCATCGTTAGTAATTCTACGTCGTATGGCAGGAATTTTCTGAAGTTGACTGCCATTATTATGTGCTCACAGCACAGTGGGTATTGTACGTAGAGACTCAGTGCAATGGCGTAAGGGTGCGAGACCCCAAAAATAAGATTATCGGATATTTTTTCCGGTGGCAGCTGAAACAGGTCACCCAATTTTTGTCGGTCCCCCTAACTGGACATTTTGGACTACTTTAGCCACGGCTGTGTAAAGGCTTGGCATTAGACATGCACATGAAGTAATGTACTTCTTATTGCTCGTTTCGTGAGAATCCCATGTGATGGGGTAGTAACAAGTTGACATGTGATGGCATAGAAAAGAGTGTATCCCATGGGCATTAGGGAAGCCTGTGGATCCTTAGTTGGCAGTTGGCACCATTTACATCAACACTCTAACAATTTGAAACCTGCACGATTTGCAGTCCCACCGTATGCGCAAATGAAAACGCCTAAATTTTGCATACTACGCCAACCAGTTTGAAGAACAATTTACTGAACACAGTTTTGCCTGTCGTTCTAAAATCTTTTGTGTGCAGGTCTGCTGTACGCTGTTGGTGGATACGACGGCGTTTCCCGCAATTGCTTGCTATCTGTCGAATGCCACGCATCCGCATCTGACACTTGGTCATTCGTTGCCGACATGAGTACGCGAAGGAGCGGAGCAGGTGAGTGTGGGTGCATGCTGCTCTTAAATAAAGCTTTGAACAATGCGCATTCAAAGCACTTTAGTTGAAGCCGGCGTGATGTTTCGTTTAGCTTTTATAAAAACAGTGAATTTTTACCTGGGCCTTTTCCTTCAGTTGCCCATCCATTTCCTATTTCGGCAGAAAGTTCCTGTCGCAAGTCGAGAAGAAGGCTTAAAACGTTGCTTGAGGTTGGGTGTAAATAGTCTCTGCGTCCATAACTGTGGCATGTTTTGACCTCTATCATTTCCGTATTCATCATTTACCACGTTGCGTACGTTGTTCGAAACAACGGGGAAAGATTAAAAACAGTCGTGAAAGTGCAAAAAAAGAAATTTTGAACAAAATATGACCAAAAATGGTCTCGTAAACGTTGTCTTAATTGTATGTTTCTGCATCAGTTACAGACAGACATCCAGCCGTTTGGCATTTAAGCTTCTTTGAAAGTAAGTTTCGTCTGTTATCCAGACACCATTTCTTCCCGCGTTTTAATCGAGAACTTGTTGCATAAGCGGTAAACATGTGGCAAGTGGGCGTTAGAGGGTCGTGCCCGACTCTGCCGCTTTTCTGTACAAACAGTCATTGTACATTGTCACACAATGTACCTTCGGCGGCGGTTACCCTATTGCCCATTTGGATATATTTGATACACGCAGTAAGTCATTCGTCATCATATCTTTTTCCAAAAAGCTTCAATATTATTCAAGCACTCGTTGCATGACAGCATTTCGTAAAAAGAGTTTAGCATCAGCAGCCAACAATTACGCCACTAATACAAACGTGGCCTTTTTTCCTCAGTAAATACATCATCTGGTTCGTCTTCAGGTGTTGGCGTAGTTGATGGTCTCCTCTACGCCGTCGGCGGCCACGACGGGCCGCTGGTGAAAAAGAGCGCCGAGGNGTACAACCCCGCCACGAACAGCTGGTCACCCATCAACGATATGAACATGTGTCGACGAAACGCAGGTCAGTGGACCGCTGAGTGGCAGTAGAGGGGAAATGTCGTTTCAAAGTGTGTACGCAACAGTTCGAAAACTTAGGAACGTTCAGAGCGATGTTTGTAAATACTGGAGTTTCTTGACAGCAGCCTGCGATGATGGCGATTCAGAAGCGCTTGAACGATGTTGGGGCGTTAATATTTTCAAGTGTTTTAATTTCAAGACTGTATGGTCAATTCAAATTTTTGTTGCCCATTTCAGACGTCTTAGCTTCTCAAACTTGAGCCCGGGTGCAAGGAAAATAATATTTTTTGGGCCAAAAAGTTGCTGGTTTTTGTGATATTTACTCAATCTTCTACACCTTAACTGAAATTTGTCGCGAACATTTCTGATAACAAGGACCCAGCGGCGTTCCGCGGATTGTTTCGATAAATTTGCGGATTAACTCCTGTTGCCAACAAAACGTTTGAGAAAAATACCAGGATTGTGGAATTGCGCTTTGAACTGCCCGCGTAAGTTTCTGTGGCCATTTTGTTGGCGCAAACATCAATCCCAATCTCGCGAAAAAAGTTTCAAGCAAACCGTCAAAGCAAGGCCAAACGTGTTTTTCAAGTTGTTGACCAACTGACGCTGCTGGTCGGTGTTTGTTCATGGGCGTTGACGCCGCTACTTGCGCCGTATTTATTTTCCGCCGCGCTGGCAGTGTTCGCAAACACGCCGACGGCAATGTTTATTCCACCAGGTGTCGCTTCCGTGAACGGTCTCCTGTACGTGGTGGGGGGCGACGACGGTTCGTGCAATCTCGTCTCGGTCGAATACTACAACCCCCGCACCGACTCCTGGACCCTCCTCCCCACCACCATGAGCACGGGACGATCGTACGCCGGCGTGGCTGTGATCGACAAGCTGCTGTGACGCAGCG
>JGI24021J15306_10001916_pt1 | contig 21452 bp, 12 predicted proteins | sample Ectturendosymbi1_FD_15306 | JGI IMG/M metagenome (IMG submission 15306)
TTCATTATACCATTGTTATTCAAGCTAGCATTGTTACTTTACAAATTCATTATTAAATTCTGGAATTCTATTGTGTCTTGTGCAAAGTCAATTGTTTGTTTAAGTGTAATGAAACTGAAAAATGTTGTTTCATTTCACTTAACACTTTGACGGCCGTTCGACGAATATATTGTACCTGGATTTCAGGCTAAAACCAGCAGTTTTTGGTTGCTTTACCAACGCATAGCTCATCCGCCAATTGTGCTAAAAAGCTGTTCTTGGGCTCAAACGGATCAGCCAGTCTTCTAGTCTGCACTCGAAAAAAAATTTTTTGGTCTGGGGTTGCGAATTTTTTTGAGTGACGTCATAAGTGAAGTAGTTTTTGGGTCATTTTTGCTCATGTTGCCTGGCCTAGGGCCCAACCTCTAGGCCAAAGTATTTCACTAAAGTTTTCATTGGAAACTCGAGTCTGAGTCTATTAAGCCTTTGATCAACTTTCTAGCGTTTCTGGTTCAAAAGTTATGATCTAAAATAAACAAATTATTAATTTTTATCTAATTAGCTAATTAGTCAAATCTTTTTATTACTTTTAGATCATAACTTTTGACCCCGAAACCCCAGCAGGTCATCCAAAGTATCAAAAGACTCAGATTGTAGTCTAGTTTCCAAAAAAAAATCAGCTAAATACTACCATCAAACGGTTTGGGCCCAGGGCCAGGCAAAGTGGGCCAAGGTGGCCTAAAAGTCCTCCACTTATGACATCACTCACAAAAAACCCGCAACCCCAACCACAATTTTTTTTTCTTTTTTATTGAAAAAAATATTTTTTTAATTAAATACATTTGGTTTAAAATTAAATACAACGTTTTTGTTTCATGATCTGAAGTAATAAAACTATTTGTCTGATTAGCTAATCAGATAATTAATTAATTTGTTTATTTTAGATCACAACTTTTGAACCAGAAACGTTAAAAAGTTGATTAAAGGCTTAAAACTTGAGCCTAGTTTCCAATGAAAACTTTAGTGAAATACTTTGGCCTAGCGGTTGGGCCCTAGGCCAGGCAACATGAGCCAAATGGCCCAAAAACTATTTCACTTACGATGTCACTCACAAAAAATCCGCAACTCCCAACTAAAAATTTTTTTCTTGAGTGCAGACTAGAAGACTGCCGGTCCGTTTGAGCTCTTGAACAACTCTTTAGCGCAATCAGCAGAGGAGCTATGGTGTTGGTAAGGCAGCCAAAAACTGCTGTTTTATAGGCCGAAATCGAAGTATGAATATATCGTATGCCGGTTCTCAAAGTGTTAAGACCTCTGTCTTACACAAAATTTGTAGTTTTTGCACAAACTTCGTCAAATTTTTTCTCCATGAAAACATTGAGAACCATTCATGAATTTTGTATGGTAAACTTGTCATATCATAATGAATATGTGAAAAATTTTTAAACGCAAATTTTCACTGCGGTCATGGGTAACCAAGGCACCAAAGGTACCCCACTTTTGTAGTTTTTTCATTTCGTGCCAAGTTTGACCCGAGATATCTCACAAAACCTTTTTATATTTTGCAATAAAATTTTCTAAGGTCAAAGATAATTTTATCAGCAACAATTCTTCCAAATATGAGCCAAAAATTTCAAGAAGTAAAACTGTGGCGAGGTTCGAAATTTTTCGAAAATTTGTAGCAAGAGCTAGAAACACTCAACTTTGGGTGTCCATTACCTTTGAAAGTCACAATGTAGATAATGGTATTTCTTCAATATTTGGCAAAGTTACTAGCATCCCTGAAAAATTGGGGTTGTTCACTGATGTAGTTTGGCAGTAATAAGGCTTTAAACATGGCCAAAAATGAATAATTTGCGCCCTCCTGGCTGAACACCCCCAGCTATAAAGCTTTATAATCATGCCATTTCTTGACAGATTTCATTCAAATTTTGCAGATGTTCATCGTATGGGTAGTGACAATTTGAGTAAAATTTCAGGAAAATTTGAGATGGTGGCCTGACCGCTTCCTGAGAATTGACACGGAATAGCCCAACAGGCATTTTATAAGTATCAAGCAAAACTTGGACAAAGCTAGATTCAGACAATGACTTTATGCCTATGTATTATGCAAACACCACATTCTACACCTTGAAAATGAAAAGATTAAATTTATAAGATTGTAGTTAAAACACAAGATATGTGTTATTTCCTGTTTTTTGGCTTATGTTTTACATATATGATGCTTGATGGTTAGGTAAAGGCAAAAACATTAATTGCCACTATGTAGTTTAATTCTATGTGTAATACTTAATTCTTTTTTTTGACAAAGGAAGATTTCCAAGTGTTCATTTCAATCATTAGCCATTGTTAAAGTACAGTATACTTGCGATGTATTTTATCATCTGCATTACAAAACACGCTTGTACAGTGCACAGATGTTGCAGACAATAATCAGACAGGATGTGTGCATGAGAAATATATTTGGTTGCAACTTTGCTCTGCATTGCATAATATAATGACCAAATTCATCAAGCTTTTTGCATTACATAATGGGCAGATATGAACAAGTCTATTGCAAATTTAATTTATGTGCACTATGAAAGGTTGAGAAAAAGATAATCACAATGACTTATATATTTGTTTTATACAATTATTTGTTAGTTTTGATGAATAGAAAACACAATTATCAAGCGTTCTTGTAAAATTTATTGATAATTTCATTACAGTGAAAGTTTTTGTAGATGTGCTTGGTGTAGTTTTTTAGCATAAAAGCAGCCTAGGCAGGTAATCTACACATTACCCAACAATTGCCCACCATAGCCCTAGGAGAAATTGTAGTGAATAATGAGAATATGCAGTACTTGCAAGTAATGTGCACAGCATTGACAAGACTATTCTGGACAACATCCTCTAAGAAAAATGCCATTGAAATTCTTTCTAGAAGACATACTGTAATTCTATTTTCAGTATAGTTGCTAACATTGATGTTTTATATCTATCAATTCAGGTTGACCATAGCATTCTTTGCACTATCTGGATTGGATGTGTTGAACTCACTTGACTCTTTGTCTGACAAAAACAAGCAGGAAATAATTGACTGGATATATTCACTTCAAGTTTTACCTAATGCAGAAGGTAACTAAATCAGTGTTGATACTTTATTTATAGTTGGTATGTTATGTCAGCAAAATCCACATTATTTTATTTGAAATAGTTGTTATGACTAATTTCATAAAGCAGTTATGTGAACATTAATATCAGGCCCAGACTTATTTTATGGTTATATATGTTTTGTTTTGTTGTTTAGGTACCAACATGAGCAAATGTGGTTTTCGTGGATCAGCAAGTAATGGGGCTACAACTGCTCAGGGTGCAAAAGTATGACAAGTTTGTTCAGATTTTTTGGCTAAATGTTTCTTTGGATGTTTTTGCCTCATGCTAGTTTCATTTTGTCATGTCGGGGTGCCACAGACCAGATCATTAAACTTCAACAACTTACAAAAAGCCCACCATATACATGTATTTTCTCTTTACTAGTTAGCATCAAATAAGCTTGTAACTTCCCGTTGACCCTCAGGAAGAACTATGGAAAAAGCTACAGAAGTATGGCATAGGTAGCTAAGTAATGGTGGTCTTCAAACCAGTGCATGTTTGTCTAGTTTGTGCTTGTCCAATGGCATTTAACATGTTTGCTGCTAGTCTATGACTATATCGTACTTGGAAATCAGGGAAAAACCAGGGATATTTCAGTTGAATTACCAACCACATAGCTCCTTAGCGGATTGTGCTAGAAAGCCATTCAACCTCCCAAAATACTCAACAAGTCTTTGAGTCAGCAATGAAAAAAATTTATTTGGTTTTGGGTTTCATTTTTTTGTGAGTGATGTTATAAGTAAGGTAGATTTTTGGCTGCTGGTACCTGACCTGGACCCAACCGCTAGATGGAAGTATTTTGCTCAAGTTTTGAATAGAAACTAGTCTCGAATCTGAGTCTTTTGAGGCCTTGATCAACTTTCTAGGGTTTCTTGTTCAAAAGTTACAACCTCAAATCAACAAAAGAGTTAATTAGTAATTATTGGATTGATTAGTAATTTTGTTGTTTTAGGTCATAACTTTTGAACCCTGAATAGCTCTCTAGCACAATTGTCAGCGTAGATATTCCCACACAAAAACACGTGCAAATTTCTGGATTTCAGCTTTAGCCCACCAGAAGCCAAGGTGTTAAGCAAAACTGTGTGCTACATAGCATGCTGGAATCCATTTAGTGTGTGTAGTGCGAATTACTGTAAACTGAGCTGAGAGTTTATACTGCATTACAATGAAAAGGTATAAGATACCAGCTTGTTTTTTACAATTAAGTTGATGTTACTTCTTTCCCTGCAAAGTAGTTGTGTAATGAAGACAAAATGATGGCATCTATATCCCTTAAGACAGGGGTTCCCAACTTTTCTCTGGCCATGTACCCCTAAAATTTATTATAACAAAAAGGCTGAGGAATATAACCAAAATCTTTTGAAATTTTAATTGAACTTCTAGATTTTTAGAAATATAAAGGTAGACTCTGTTTTTATGTCTCGAAGTTAATTTGTTTCAGCTGCATGAAATACAACCATGATTTTTGCAAATAATATTCACTGATATATGTATAAATATTTGGAAATAGATATATTTCAATACATTTTCCCTTTATTGCTAACCTAAAATGTACCCCTTCAGATTGGAAAATTACCATTAGGGGTACATGCATCAAAAGTTGGGAACCCCTACTATAAGGACTTCAAAAGCTGATATATCAGCTTTTCGGCATGATTTTTGCGATCAATCATAAACCATTAAAGCTACGTCAACATGTAAAACATTGTGAAAAAGATTTTTGATGAGGATTTTTTTGTGATGTCATTTGTGTGGTCAAGCTAAGAAAAAAAAGATTTTGTTGTAGCTGAAAAAAGCAGTAGTTTTGTTCAAAGACCTTTGGAGAGAGAAGCAAACAAGTTAGGAAAATTTATTCTGCTTGAAAAAAGTCAGTCATGATTAAAGTGTAAGCAAAATATATCTCAACATGTTTTAAGGGGTTCATGAGGGAAAGTTGTCTTTCAGAGGGTGTTTTTGTTATTATTTAACTTCGAAGGCCCATATCTCCAGTTTATAACACCAAAAAAACACGAAAATCACAGAACATGTTGACATTCGTGTTTTAAAATATCCTGATAATTTTCAAGTAAAAATATTTAGAGCAAAAAATTTAATAATTAATTAATTAAAACAAGAAATTAATCAATTATTGATTTTTTAAACTGTTTTTAGGCAATAGCTTTCAAACCAGAAACCTTAGAAAGCCAACCAAGGGCTCTAAACACACAGATTATAGCCTAGTTTACAATAAAAACTTGAGTCAAACAATTGGCTCTTGCGGTTAGGGCTCAGGACCTGATGACCTTAGCCAAAAATGCTTAAACCTACCCTACTCATGACGTCACCCACAAAAAACGAAATCAATAGCTTTTCAATTTTTTAACACATTGGGAGCCGGTATACGAGTGTGTCGTACAGCAGCTTGATATATTCGTACATAAGTGGGGTAGGTTTAAGCATTTTTTGCAGTATTAGTGCAAAGTATCACTGATAGTTTGAAATCACACATTGAGTTGCTAATTTCTCACCACTTGGCAACTCCATAACTCGCCAGTCAATTGTGCTAAAGAGTTATCCAAACCCTCACAAGACTCGGCGAGTCTTCTAGTTTGCACTGAAAAAAAAGTTTTTTGGGTTTCATTTTTTTGTGGGTGATGTCATAAGTGGGATAAGTTTTTGGCCATTTTGGCTCAGGTAACCTGGCCCTGGGCCCAACTGCTAGATCAAGAGGTTCCCAACCTGGGGCACATGTATCCTTAAGGGTACATTTGCCTGTCCTAAGTGGTACATTAAAGGTTAGCAATAGAAGAGAAATATATATTTACATATCTTTTATTTCCAAAAATTTATACATATCAGTAAACATGATTTGAAAAAAACGTTATGTGCTTATTTAAAAAAATATCTGTAATCAATCAGGACATTTATTGTCATAAGAAATTTTAGGGGTACATGTTCATCTGTCGAAATATTGAAGGGGTACATGCTTATCTTTCAACATTCTGAAGGCGTACATGGTCAAAGAAAGGTTGGGAACCCCTGCACTAGATGAAAGTATTTTGCTCAAGTTTTTATTGGAAATTAGGCTAAAATCCAAGTCTTGAGTGTTTGATCGGCTTTCTAGCGTTTTTGGTTCAAGAGTTAGGGTAAAATTATCAAGTTTTGCAAATTACTAATTTTTGGTAACATCACCAATCTTATGTTTTTTGCCCATATTTTTTAAGGTAAATCAAGCTGGCGCTAAAGGTGTCAAAAAGAATTCGGTCCATGACCAAAAAAACAAACCCAGGCAACAAACCTAAGATGTTTTGCAGATGACACAAAAACTTGTTTTGTTCAGAAGTGTCCTGTTCACGTGCACAGCAAATTAGCTCAAGATCTCTGCATGTTACACAGCTGTCTGAGATTTAGAATGTTACTTTCAAACCCCAAAAAACTGCTGATACGACCATGTATAATCATAGGAATGATCACTGCCCTCTATTATTTAATAATACATGCCTACCTTTCTAAAACAGATACACAAACACTTGGGCTTACTGTTCCACCAGTCTTTCAAGGCCAGTGGTTCTTAACCAGGGGCGTGCCCCCAATGGGCATCTGGATATTTCCAGGGGTGTGCAGACCCTTACATGCTCTACAACATGGAAAGTTTTTGAATGGGAATGTGTACCTTCCAAGCATTACACCAGTGCTAATTTTATGATGCTACATGTTATTTGGCTTAGTTCTGGTAGAGATGGAAGTCTGGGTTAAGTTTCTTGAAGTTTTGCTGGCTGAATTCGAGCTGGCATCATTGGAGGCACAACTAGGGGCTGTTTATTCAGCATGNCAAGTCCCTTTAGCAATGACATNTGTGCCATTTTCGCATTTGAGAACAGCATGGTGCACATAGAATTTCAAGGTAGCTGGCTGCATTGCAGAGCGGCTTGCCTAATTCCAGATGAACATGAATGCGTACACTTTGCACAGCTGCACACAGCATGGGATACCGCAATGGCTTGCTGTAATTCAACGAGCTTTCCACGATGTGTCCGTACACCTGCATGATACTAATTTTCTACAGTAATTCCTGCCATCTTCTGTGATGCAACGATGTATATTTATGACGATTTAACTGCACCTACACCACACTCTGGTTCTGTTTTTTTTCAGTCATAGACCGAAACGTTTTTGAAATGACTGAAAAAAAATTAAGTCATTTCGGTCAGAATGTTTGAAAATACAGGCTAAAAACACTGTTATGGTGAGTTTTAATACAACCAGGGGTTTTAGGGACCCAATTCAATTGAAAATCGGGTCCCTATAGGTCCATACCAGGTACCTAACATTTTCCTTGAAAAAAACCCAATACAGCTGTGAGACAAATGACCAAAATGTTATAGTGAAAAAACACAGTTCTTGTTGAATGTAATCAGTGGCCTATAATTTGGGTGTAGGCTCTATACAACCTACTGAGCTAGTGTTAGTAGTCATCAGGTTCAATGCAACATTCCTACTTCTGAGGCCATATTGTGACAAAATATATACCTCTTTCTTGAACGAAGCAGAAAGTCTAACAACGTATGGTTGCGGGCTTTGAAGCAATGTTTATATTCTTCCTTATTCATTGAACACTACAACCACATTTTACTTTGCGACTGAGTATTCAGATGTACAGATGTACAGAGTTTGTATCAGGGCATGTGCATGCCACAATGCTTTCGTACTTTACCTGACCTTGACCAGGATTGGACTCAGTGTCCTACTCCAGATGTAGCATTGTACCAAGTGTTATGGTTAGCAAACAATAGTGTTCTTAAAAGTGTCTGTAACCCTGTTGTTCTACTTCCAAACTCGCTATTAATCGTTCTGTTGTGTCTGGCGTGTTTGCACTCTATGGACTTGTGTCTGTCGCAAAACCTTAAAATAATAAAGTAAATAAATTTACCAGGAAATACATTTGTTTTTACAACTTATTTAAACTCAGAGGGGCATGAAACAAAGGAAAATGCGCTAAGGGGGCATGGTGGAGAAAAGGTCAAGAACTACTGCTCTAGGCATACTCACATTATACATGTACATCAGATAGTGGTGACCAAAATTGACTGTCTTCTTTCTTTCATTTCTCAATTCTATGTCTTGCCATACTCTCCTATAATTAAACAAAGATATTACTGGTTTTTGATTATGGGAGCATTATTTATGATAATTGCTCTGATGGTGACAAACAAATGCTAGAGAAAGCACAGCTCATCACCTGTTGGATTCAATCCTCATCTGACATCTAAAAGTTCTATGCTTTGTCCACAGCCTGTCAAACATTACCAAAAATAATTGATTTATGTGTATGTGGCAATATAGAGACCAAACTACTCCTTTCACTGCAACATTCACAACACCACTTGTGCAGCACTTAACAAATATTTGTGGAATTCTCAACAAATGCAGACTATATGAACGATTTGAGTGTTTGGGCCACATCTGTTGTGTTTATTTTTATTTGGCGTTCCACCCAGATGTGTTGGTCCCAATTTCAGTTGCTGTTTTTAGCACTGTTGACGACTTTCTGGAATGCTGTAGTAAATTCTGATTGTACTTGTTATGATCTGCTTTTTATACTTTTATCCTGCTATTAGTTTTTTTGAACTGTTGTTTTTTCAAAGCTTGACATGACATGACGTGACAAATTGCACCATTCAAACTAACGCCCGTCACAAGATTGTCGTTAAATAAACAAATACAGTGCTCAAAACAAAAACCAGGTACTACAGTAGTATGATACCATCAAAAAGCTGCATAACAATTTGGGTGATATATTTTGTTCTCTTATGCTACTGCTACTGTTCCGTGATTTTCCTTCTGAAAGGAAATACTTGTACCGAAAAATAGTTTTATATGTTGGATGAATTGCTTCTCATTTGTAGAATCATTGTCATTGCCCAGGTTTGAAATTGTGAGACCTTTGCTTGTTTTATCATGTTGCTAACTGTATCTTCTGCATGCAAGTCACAGTAAAAAAATAAATACACAAACATTTTTTGTGAAGAGCATGTAATTATTCATGGATATTTTAAAGGTCTGTTGCATGACTTACAATCATTTCATGTTTTCTCCAAGCTTCAATCCTCTGCTGCAGTTGAGTCTCAACTTGACTTAAGTATCAAATTATTCCCGGTGGTATTCAACTGTAAACACCTGTTCATCATCTTCAAGTTATGCATTGAAACCGGCCTTAATGTGTTGCATGAATTCCTGTGCTGATGTGTATGAAAACTGTTTTGTCAGTCTTTCCTTGAAATATTAGTCAACATGCGAGTTTTACCAACCAAATCACCATATGTTTTGAAAATTTTTCAAGTTGTGATTGTGACTACCTTCTACCCAACTATAAGAGAATTACTACTAGGCTTGTTAAATCAAATAAACGTGTCTCAGAAAAGTAATGGCTTCACTGAATTAATTATTCTTGTTAATTAAATCAATGCGACAGACAAATTTGTCATCAAGTTTGTGTGTTCTAATCTAGCCTTTCAATAATAGTGAAAAGTTATTTGTCATCATTGGCCCTCATTTACTTGCACACATCGTTCTACTGTCCACTTACATTTTTTATGTTTGGTCTTTTAGATTTCTTTTCATATGCTTTGTCCACTGCAAAACATGTACAGTTTGCTCAAGTATTATATACCGGTATGTGATATAACACCTCTGGATCTGTTTTTAGACAATGGAATCAGTCAATGAATATGATTGTGGGCATATTGCCATGACATACACAGGTTTGGCATCACTGGTTATTTTAGGAGATGATTTATCTCACGTCAACAAAAAAGCATGTCTTCAAGGAATACAAGCTTTACAACTACCTGATGGCAGGTTAGCATTTTGCTCTTCTTTTCTTGATTGTAAGTGTACGTTGTGTGATGGAATTGTTAGCAAAATGTTTGTTGCAATTGTTCACATATATAGAAATAGTACTTGTGTTTGACTGTGAAATGTGACATCGGCACAGAAATATGTTGTTCGGTTTGTGAAACTTATTTTTAAAAATTGTATAACCAGCCACCAATAGTGTTAGATGGAAGAACAGAATAGGTAGTCTCATGAACACAGTCTTTGAGATTGATTTATGAAATTTTTAGCTGTGAAAAAATATGTAGTCAAAGATCCAAACAATGACAAAAGAGCACATTGTTTTATTTAAAACAGATGTCATTTCCAGTCAGTAGTATGAACTTTAGCTTCATGTGGCACCCAACTCAGGTCTTGTAGTGTCAATTAAAACCAGATAGCATTACGACACTGCTCCTGCTCGATCACAAAGTAATGTAAAACAGTTGTCTGAAGTCATTTTGTGCGCTTTCTATTTCATACTGAACAGTTATAGTAATTATGCAATCAGGTATTTCGGATGGCAGTTACTTTTTATAAATTGCTGTTGCAATTGTCTGCATATGTAAATGTTTGCACCATGTAATACTTTGGTTTCATGGTTTCAAGAAATATGGTTAAAGAAAAGGTTGAAATGTTACTTGAGAAAATTTTATTCAATTTGGCATATAATCTTTCAAGACTTACCTCAAATGACCTTCTGCGAACAGATTCACTTGCCCTACAAGTGAGCGAATGCAATTGACATAATTATTTAGTGCCTTACACTTTGAAAATTTGACAAACTGTGCTTTGGCTTAGGCTACTGGAGACTTGGAATTAGACTGTTAAGGAAGATGCTGCACTCTCAACAGCTGTCTTTTTGTGAAACAAGTTTAAATATATGTTGTGGTGCATGTGATTGTGTAATAGATACATGGTAATCTAAGTTCTTGGATAAAAACTGATTGTAATGTTAATTTTACTTTAAATCCTTCTTTTCAAATTAATTAGTTATCTGTTCCTGGTACTACTTCATGCCATTGTCCTACAGTGCAGGGCTTATTGGTTTGTAGCTTAACATTTAGTTTTTGGTCAGTAAGTCATATATCTGTTTATGCAAGAAATTGTTGGGAACAGAAAGCAAGTTATGAAAATGGAATTAAGCAAAGTTTCATGGCTGTGTAATACAAAGCATACTTCTCACCAAGGATTATTGGAACAATGAAGTGTAATGTACCTGTATTTGGGAGAGAGTGTACTGCAGTGGTATAGCAAGGCTAAGTGTCACCTGGGGCTGACCATAACAGTGCCATCCTTCTTCCCCCTCAAATTTGCATATGAGGATTTAAAATGAACGAAGATCATGTTTCGTACTTATCAAAATGTATGTAGAAATAATAAAGAATCTTGAATGTCAGAATCAAACACTCACAAACTAAAATGGGTCTTGTTTTCATTCTCGATTATGGGTTTAGCTTTTTCTGCTTGTTCGCTACCTTTCTCATCATAACTCTTCCTATTCTATCTGCCTTTTTTACATATGAATCTATATCAACCCAGCATATTTAGTTTAATTTTTCTTCCCCACTGGTTTTCAGTTTGCGTTTAGGTGCACCACTTAGCTTAATCGTTTACTCATTCAGGGGATCAAGCAAAAAGCACAAATGAATTAAGAGAAGTGATGGCAGCATGCCTACTTCATAGATGCAAACATTTGTGCATGTTAATATGTCATATAGCATCACTGTCTTCAACTAACACAACGTATATATACTGCATGTAGTAGGCTATCATGATAAATTAGATAAATAAATCTCAGTAATGTAAGGAATGTTTCAGTGTGTACTTCCTGTAGTAATGGTTTATTACTCGTACAATATATAAAAGGTTTCATGCCTTAACTCTGTCACCACTGGCGCGGGGCTGTCTTAAAATGCCGGACCCATTTTGATAAAATAAGTCAAATTGCTTAAAACCAGCTCTGCTTGAAGTGCTGACTTGCATGCTTCCGTTGTGACCTGCAAACTTCATCTAGCGGTTGGGCTGGGCAGCCAAGATTCTTACAATTACACGTGCATAGTGTTATTCCTTACCTTCACTCGCTAGCAACTAACATCTATTTCGAAAGTTGTACAACTGTTTCAGCTAATGTCCCTTTTACTAAAAGTCTTCACCACCAGGTTTTCAAAGGTTTGGCTTTGTTGATGGATAAGACAATGTAAGAAACTGCAAGTATTTTATCTAAATGCCAAGATGGTCATAAAGCAAGGTTTCATGTATTTTGGTGGTGGTCGTTTTGAGAGACCACTGGAAAGTTTTGAGATACTGTTTCAGTCACTGAAAACAGCCTAAAAAACACTGTTCACTACAATCATACATAAACATATCGTTTGCCTTGCATTAGTTTTCGGAGTAAGGTTCGTGGCTTCTAATTAATCAAAATGAAAGCAACACCTTTTGTAGAAGAAATTACATTTGACTGCAAATGTTAAATTTACTGCTGAACAAAGGAGATAAACCTTCTACGGAACCCATATTGCCTATCGACTGGCACTGATTCACTTACTTGCAGTTCAAGCCTACAATCTCAGCTCTGAATTACCCACACAAACACAAAATCTCGCTTCAAGAACATCATTTTGATACCATTACGTCATACAGAAAAACATCAGTTCTGCAGAAATTGATAACCTTTACATTTGCAGAGTTCTTCACTTCACCCGCCAAAATTTAATGCTGATAAGTCCACCTGATGACCATCCAATAGCTTGTGGCACTTGCTTATTGAAAATCTCTCACTGAACATTACAATAGTATGAGACCTGCCAAGAAATGTTCATCACCAATGCCGATAGGTGTTAAGAGGTGTAATGATGTGCTGTTGGGGCGTGGCTAAGGATTGAACCAAATGAGAAAAAGGATTAAGGTAGCTCTGACTTTATTCTGTGATTTCATCTAGGGCCTTTTTCATCAGAATTTGAGTGGATTGGAAACTATAAACTCTGAACTACCAGACCAGCGATGTTTGCTAACTTGCCGTCGAATGTCATATCTGTCCTTTGTTCAAAGTGCTTTTGACTAGGTTGCGGGAAAATAGCTTTGGCTGGGGAGGAAGGTGTAGGTGTTGGATGACAACTGCCCCCCAAGTAAGTATGTTGAAAAGCCCTGATTTCCAAAGGGGTACTTTAGCACCCTGGATTTGACCCAGACTTTTGAGCAAACATTGTATCAACTTACTCCACAACCGCGTTTCCTGGTTTTAGACTACCAGTCTAGGATTTCTAAATGCAAAAAATTGAAGAGGTAAAACTACTTTTACTGTTAAATGATTATTTAATCAACTACTTGCCGTCCCCAGAAGGTTCCTCCCGGACCTCCCTCTGGCTACGCCACTGGTGTACTGACAACAGTTTTTGTAAATGTACTGCAACATGTTTTGGAGTGTCATTCAGTTTTGTGGATCGTTTGCGCAATTTAGCAACCCATGACTGGATAACGCGTATCTTTCAAAGTAGCAGTGTATCTCTTAAAATTATAATCTGTGGTTCTTTAGGTTCTTCAGTTTGCTGATTGTTGTTCCCACCCTTCTGCATGGTTTCAGCTTTTTGTGATCACGGTTGAGACAAAGTCACTCTTGAGAATTTCAGCATCATGAAAGCTTTTCAAAGTTTCCAGGGCAGAACAAACTTTCTGGGCTTTTGGTGATTAACTGTGTTAAGCCAAGCCCTCACCCATACTGGTGCGGTACTTTCCCGCGCTTTAGTTTGTAATGTGTTGACTGGAGAAGGCAAAATCTCCAATCGTTGGAAACCCGAATATTTCATATTTCCCTACACTCCCGTGATGCGATGTCTTAGCAACACAGTAGCGTAAGACAGGAAACGCAAAATGTTGTTCATCAGAAATAATCGCCCGCTTCCGAACCGTTCGCATTTTTTTCTGCAGCTTCAGATCAGCGTACGATGGAAGTGAAAACGACATGCGGTTTATTTACTGTGCTTGCTGCGTTTGTGCAATACTTGATGATTTCTCCACTTTTGATCAAGATCTTGCGACATCTTTTATCATGAAAAGCATGGTATGCTTTATTTAAAAATTGGTAGTGGTTGTTTGAGCTTGGATAGTCATTATGACTGAGGAAAGTTTCGCTTTTCAGTGCTACGACGGTGCGTTTGGTCAGGGACCCTGCCATGAAAGCCACGGAGGCTCCACGTTTTGTGCATGTGCGTCTCTCCACTTGATGAATAAACTGGAAAAGAGTTTGTCAGAAAAACAATTGAAAAAGTATGCCAACTTATTTTTTACACATCAGCGTTTGCAAAAAATATGTTAAACATTGAAAGATGAATGAGTGCCTACGTTTTACTGTAAGCAGAATTCCCACGCGGCTGTTGTTTTTTTGCTGCGACATTTTGGTCACTGAAACATTTCGGTCATATGTCTCACAGTTGTAATAAAACTCGCCGTAGCAGAGTTCATTAGCCTATATTTTTAGGCATTCTGACCGAAATGACTTAATTTTTTTGGCCATTTCACTTCTGTCTGTGACCGAAAAAAACAGCCACGCGGTATTGAAAGTATTGAAAAAGTATTGAATTGTGAAATCGTTTTTCAAGACCTTGAATAAGTGTTCAATTTGGCCAAAATGTACAAAAGTATTGAAAAAGTATGGAAATTACAAATTCAGCCATTTGTTCATTCAAATTTTGTTCTTTACCGCTGACGACAGTTTTGCAGATGATTTTTGCATTGTGTTCCATTAGCAAATTTTTGGAAAAATGAAGATAGGTGATGGTATGAAAGTTTTTTAATTTAGTATTGAAAAGGTATCAAATTATATGGAAAAAAAGTTTTAATACGTGGGAACCCTGTGTAAGATTAAGTCGTTGACGCGGTGTCTGGAAAAACGTATGATAAATGCAGGGTTCCTGAGGAGTCTGGAAAAGTATGGAAAAAAGTTTAGTCATTTTCCAGCCTGGAAAAGTGTGGAAAAAAGTGTTTTGGTCTGTTTCTGTTAGTATAAAAAAAATTTCCAGGCTTGGTCGGTTGACGCACATGATAATGTTTTATTCTGATACTTTAGATAAATTGATAATACTTTCTTTGGTGCTTGCTTTTTCTGATTGTACATAGCCTATGTTATGATTGTCGGAAAAGTTAAGTGTGGAAGTTTATATTAGAAATTGCGTAGGTACCCTGTAAATGACAAAATGTAAATGTAGCCACCTGCCAAATGACTTCGTGCGGGTTTAGTGCGAAGAAGTTAATCTCAGTTTTCATACGGTTTTTGGACGAGGTTCTTGCAATATCAAAATAACATGTAGTCTCAGTTAATCGCATTGCTTTCACAACGCTTACAATACTAGGAGAATCCACTCTTTTCGCGTGATCCGTCGGAATGCAGGTGCAACGACCGAGCATCCGCCTCTCAAACTGACGAACGAGGTCCGGCCGGAGTCTTATCAGACTCGCGGTCGCCGTTTAGATGAGTGCAAGAGATGGCTTATGGAACTACAAAACGAGTACAATGAAACTTGCTTATTCGTTTACGTACGCAAGCTTTTTAATGTAAAAAGCTTGTTATTTTTGTGATTAGAAATAAAAGCGGTTGTCACCCAGGAAAATTTAGGCAACCCTGATCAGGTCGCTGTAGAGTGAACATTTTTTCAGTTTTTTTCAACCTTATGAGCTACTACTCATCGCAGATTGCAGTACTGGTGCGTCAGTCGGCAAAAGTATGGTTTTCATGGACGACCTCACAAAGATGATGATACCTGTTATTCGTTTTGGGTCGGAGCTACTTTGAAGGTGTGGTTCATATCGAAGAGAATGCGTTCGCCTCCACACTTAATCATGTTACTAAAGTTGTTCAACATATGAATGGACTTATTTTGCTAATTTTTATTTTTGTCACTCTGAAGGTAACTTTCATCGAGCGCATGACTATGGGAAACGGAAATGTGTGTGTTCTTAAACAATTCTTTTTTCATTTCCGGTGTTTAGTACCAGTCGCCTTGACGAATAAAAATAGGTAAATGTGGTACCTGAAGTTAAAGTGAAAGGTTCCCGCTCAACATTTCATGAATATTTTGTATTGGTTTGCTGTATTGGCAGTTTCATCAAGTCGCGGGATTTTAAACAGGTTGCTACCTCCAGCAATGTTTGTTTTGTTTTGATTAAAGCTTCTTGGGTTGTTTGATTTGATCGACTTCAAAGAAAACGAAGCTTACATTCTGTCAACGCAAGACGTCGTGGTCGGTGGTTTGGCGAAATGGCCTCAAATACATCCAGGTACATCCAACTGCGGTTTATTCAGCGTTTAATGTTTGTTGTTATTTGTTTTAAATTGCAATTGAACATGACTTGTCAAGCACTTTTGTTTGGTTGTATTTCGCAAGTAACACGCCATCATGCCCAGAGAACTGATTTGATAAACTTGCAATTTACAGTAAAATGAAACATGAAGGAATTTGTGGACTTTTCTGCGACTTGGAAATGTTTTGAGAAGCTTGCATTTCCTGAGAAAAATATGTTTTCCCAACGTCTGTCTCATCACCTTTGTGATTTGATTCAAAATGTCACCAACTGCTATTCTAAATTTTGACGGCCATTCTATCGAACTGATTTTTCAGACAAAGCGTTGCCAGAGATGGATTTCTATTGTATTGCAGAGGTTTTTCCAAATCGTTTCGACTTAAAAGTAAATTACATTTTCATTTTTAACCGTGAAATTTGTAGTGAACTCTGTTCAGGCAGAGCTTTGATTGTCGGATCAGGGAAACGGTGTACGTTCCCAAAACGGTAGTTCAGTATCATTCAAAGTGTCACGTTTACGTTTTCTTCCTAGGTTTAATACCATGTTAATGAGATCGTTGATGCTGTTTGTCGGACACAGCGCAGCTGTGTGTTCCTGCATCAACGAAAACGTTGATTTATTTATTAGCAAAGAGATCTCGTCTGCGCAGGCAAACGAATCTTACACTAGATTTTTGTTTGTCCAGACGCTTTGCACAGCTACATGGGAGTGTGCGGCCTCGCACTGATGGACTTACCCGACCTGCTGCCGATTGACCCCGCCCTCAACATAACCTTGCGAGCGAAAGGTCACTTGGACGCACTGCATCGGCAGTGGGCCGAACAGAAACGTCGAAAAATTCATGTTGAAAACATCGCCCGCGTCAGAACGCGTAGCATTGGTGCGACGCTGGACCGCAGTCATGCAAAGTCCGTTGTTTTAGCTTTTGGAATAGGTTTGATTGCTGTGGTAGTGCCTTGGATTTACAAAGCGTACCTCGCAGAAACCTGAGTTATGCGAAATCTGCAACCTTCAGCCGGATGCGAAATTTTCCTCCTGCGGCGCAGCTCGCCGATGTTATCGCTTCAAGCGGTTTGCAATTTGTCCTTATGCCAAGCGGGCGGTTTGCGTGATTTTCTGGGACATGTTTTTTCTGATTTACAGAGATCAGTGTCGTGTTGTGATTGTTTGTGGAAAAGCAAAAGATTCTCAGACTGTGTGTGCTGTGTTCAACACCGAACAAATCGAAGTTTCGCAACTAGCGCTTTTGCAGTTGAACCTTTTCAGCGCTCTCTGATCTTGCTCACAGAAAATGTAATGCTGTAACGAAATCGCGTAAGTCTCAGAAAACTTGTTGAGTTCATTATTTAATACAGTTTTTATGCTTGTTGTTTTTTAGTAGTCTGAAGGGTTGTAGATAATATCCGGTGTAAAATTTAAGGAAGTTGAATATAATTTCAAACCACATTTTCTTTTGGTCAGATGTAGCGCAGAGCAATTAATTCAATTTCATGTTGCTTCTGACTCCCAGCCAGTCACTGCAAAGAAACAGAAAATCGATTTGGGTGTTCGTGGTCGCTTTTTTGTTTGATCGATGTAATTATTATTTTAGCAGTTATAATAGTTGCTGGTAGGGCCGCAACCAACTGATATTTTCGTGGGGTACAAAATGATGTAACTTGTTGCTGTACCTAACAAATACATACGATTGTGAAAATTTCGGGGGGAGCAGTTGCCTGGTTGCTGGAGATATAGTTCCTACTTTCGCATGGCAATAACAAAGCTATTCGTTCGATCATACTTTGATATGACGCAGGACGATTTGAAGTTCAAATTTTGCACTATCGATGAAGATCGGTACTTCATAGTCAAAGTGTTTAATTGCGTTAGAAGATCTTAGAAAGCTCTGCACGTTGAGGCTAATCGAGAAACCGTTAAATCATTTGGATTTTGTCACAAATTGTGCCTAAAAGTACTCACTGTTAGAGTTCGACCGATATGTGTCTGAGACCGGTGGCGATAGTTCAGAACATCAAATTTCGATGACGACAATATCTATTTTCATTTCAGACTCGCTTTGCAGTCTTTTGTTGCATTGCGTTTTGCGTAGCTTTATTTGTAACGCTACTTTCTTGAACAGTTCCCAAACACAAACTGCAGAACAAAAGTTTAAAGTAAGAGTTTTGATAGCCCGGAAGCAACTATGCGTTCCTGCGCTTGCTTGAAGAGATTCTCGGAGCGTGGTTTTAACCGATACCCACTATGTGTTGGTCGAGCTCTTGTTTAAGCAACACGTTCTACGGTAAAATGGAACCGAAACTGTGTTGATTCAAAACTAAGAGAGTCTGCTTCACCTCAAAAAATGCATCATTGTATTGCATAACCTGCGCTTTCCTGTGACTGGCCAGTACTGGTCTATTTATGCCATTTGTTTTCATTCAATCATGGCCAGGGTGTAAGGTAACATTGTATGATGTGACGATATGCGTCGTATTTTCTCGACAAAGTATCCTGGTCAGAAGGACATGTTTCCGTTTGTTCACATGCTCTATTTTGCAAATAAGCGGCAATGATCGTGCAGGACTTCGTGAAGGTCGAGTATGTGATCAAGAAGAGCGACCTGGCCTCTTCAGTTCGTAGAATGTGTCCGGTGCTTCATTTTTTCTTAAATCCTTGACCTGTTTACTGACGCCAATGCAGGAATGGGATCCTAACCAGTCAGGCTGAAAGTTTCTGATCAATTTTTTGACGTGCTGTTTGCCAACCTCAGCTTTTGCGCGCTTAGAATTTAACCCCGAAGAACCGAGCAATACGAATAAAGACAACAATTCATGGCAATAAATCCGAACGACAGATCTAACCTTATTGTTCAGCGTAGTAAGGCATTGATAGCGCCTGGTTTCTGTTCGGGCAACCACTGTTTCGACAATCCCAAATCAAAGTGTAATCAGTCAATGACAAATGCGAGCAGCGAGCGCTTCGTTGCATATACGTTTGCTCGATTCAGTTGTTTTTTGCGTCGCAGCCCATGCTCGGGTTTCGAGGTTCCTGTTTGGCATGCGCGTAGAATTTGAAAAATTTAGCGCAAAAATCGGTTTCGTTTTTTTTCGAACGCATAACTTATATCGCTGTTCCTGCCAAAAGTACCTCGTAGCTGCGCAGCTTTTGTATTGTGATTTCGAGCTGTTGTGTCCGTTTGGTCTTGTCTCATAAACCTCTCAGACATTTGCCGTAGCCAACTTACTTTGCGACGTTGGCCGAGAGCAGTATGTTTGAAAACATCGTAATGCATGTTAAACTTTATCGGACTAATCAGTTCAAGTGGATCGACATCATCTGCTGTTACCAGCAACTCGGTTTCAGTTAACTGATTGGCAGTGGCGTAACTATAGAGGATTTCACCAGGGGGGAAACTTAGCTAAAGGGGCCCACTGACTACTGTAGGGAGCCCACTAGCACTCAGAAGAAAAACTTGAGAAATGATGCTGAATCCGGATGTGGATAGTTAGGCTATGCAAGAACCCTAAATCACCGGAAAATACTCCGAAAAACGCAAAACACAAACAACCTGAAAACCAAAAGAATACAAACGAAGATACAGTGTAAGCTAAGTGGGGCCCGATTTTTGCATGTAGCTTGCCAGGGTGGGCGATGTGCCCCTCTGCACCTCCTGTCAGTTATACCACTGCTGATTGGCCATAAGAATCTTTACCGACTTCTATTCATTCAGTGGTGTAACCAGCCCAAAATGTTTTTGGGGGCCAAAATTTTTGACTTTGGGCAAGCATCGCCAATTCGAAGTTGAAATTATTACGAACTTCTGGCCTTTTTCCTACCTGCTTTATTTGTTTCTTTCCTGCAGTTGCAGTATTCGAATTTTCAAGGCAATGGGCCTGTGACCGAGACTCGCAAAAATGGGTCTTGAGACCAGAACCGTCGTCAATACGGGGGGCTTCACGTTTGTGCGGGGGGATTTGCGTTCGTGCAGGAGGGGGCTTGACATTCAAATTTTACAAAAATTCCAATGAGTTATCGTGTTTCATATTTCAATTTTGGGGGGATAAGCCCACCAACCCCCTCCCCCCGTGGCGACGGGACTGCTTGAGACCCATCACTGCAAGAAACGGGATATGGCAAGCAAGTGATTAGTTTTTATAGGGCATATTCAAATCATCAAATGTTAATGCGTCATCGTTTCTTGTCCACGTGTTTGATTTCTTTACATATTAAAAATTCCTTCCTAAACTTTTGAAAGCTAGTTCTTGATAAATTGTAGGGGATGCAAGGTCAGAACAATTTTTTAGGGGCGCAGGAGTAAAATAGGTTAGAAACCCCTGCTTTAGTAAAGAATTTCTGCTCTTAGAAACGGCGATATTGCATTGAAACATGCGTATGGTTTACGAAGTTAAGCATAGCTCATTTTTTTGCAAGGCACCTGCGTTTATAGGCCTATACATAAGCATAACACACAAAATTAACCGTATCCTAGTGAAGTAACAAGCAATATAATGACATCTTCGGTGGGGGCATAACCAACGACTTTGGGGACCTGGCATTGACTACGGCACTGCATTACGCAATGAGTAGGCCACCTGGTGAGTCCCCAAGATAGATGAAAACAGGCCTGCATCCAGAGAGGTGTCAACCGCCATTGCCCCCCAAAATTTTTAGAAACATGTTTAATTGTTTGGTACAACAAGTTACAATAATTTTGCCCCTCCCGAAAATATCAGCTGGTTGCGGCCCTGAATGAAAGTACTTATGGGAGTAGAAAAAAATGGAATCTATGCCACACGATGATGAATTATGGCCGAGAGCAGGGGCGCACGCAGGAATTTTAAGGGGGGGCTGAAATTTTGAGAAAAATACTTTGCTCTCACTAAAGTACAGGCTACCGTAATTACTATAACATTTATGTCATATATGCTATTTCAATTTTAACACATCAACACTTCTCTTGACCAGGCCCAGCCGCGACGTCTGTTTTTTTTTGCCCGTTTTCCCCGTTACCGTGATTTTGTTAATCTGTTAAAGTACGATGCGATGTAGTGTGGCACTTCTCTGCAAAATTTTGACACTGTTTGTAACATGCTCAGTATCCCGAGATATTGCTTTTAAAAGCACTCTTATGTTATAAAGTAGCATTACTTCATACCACTTCCAGCAAATTCTGGTGTGTCAGTCGGCTATTATTTGTCACGAAATATTA
>JGI24021J15306_10001917_pt1 | contig 21442 bp, 20 predicted proteins | sample Ectturendosymbi1_FD_15306 | JGI IMG/M metagenome (IMG submission 15306)
CTTGTACTATACGGCGTGTCACTTGTACTATACGGCGTGTCACTTGTACTATACGGCGTGTCACCACTTTCACTTTGTTGAAAGTTCTGTCTCTGGTTGATCGCAAACATTACAGTGTGTTGGTTTATTTTTGCAACGTGAACTTTTTTCCGCAAACATTTTCAAGTAGTTTATTTTTAATAACAGTTTGGAATATTGTAAAACATATAATGCCAATTTAAAATCAAACAGTATTTACACTTGACTATGAAGCACTGCGCAACCGAACTGATCAAAGCATCAAGTGGTGTTGATGTTACGTTTCGTGCAACTAAACTACTATCAACTACTGTTTGCTAAACTTATAAGTTTTTCCCAGATTAAGACGTGTAAGTAACTTTGAGTACCAATAAACAACCAGGGGACGATGTGATTATTCCTTAAAAACACAATTTGTCCATGTATCGTACTTCACAGTGATGTCAAGATCGCATTTTTCTGAAAATATCTGCCTCTGCTTATTGACACTTCTGATTAACAAAGTTCTTAGAATGTGCATTATACTATTATGACTAGTAACTTCACTCCACAGGTGAAAGAAGCAAGGAATCAATCGCAAATTTTTAATTGCAAATCGATTTCACGTAACACTACACATTGTCAGTCCTATCATCTTATTCAAATAGAATTTTCTTGAACACAGATAAGGGCAAGTTTGAATCATCGTAAAAAAATGAAAGCAGAGCCCAGTCGGCTGATTCCTCGAAAGCCTGGATAGAAAACCTAGAGCTTTTTTTGTTAACCCTTATGATAATTCAGAGATTTTAAGACACCTGTTGGGACCGTCCTGCCTTTTCCTGGTTCTGTTATGTGCGTGGCTTTGTCTTATCACTGTAAAGTGGTTCCTGCTTTTTACTTGCACACAATATTAAATTTATTTGAAGTTCCGGCCTCTTTGATCTACCCGACGCAAAATGGAGTCGAACACACCGTCGTAGAGGGGGAGAGGTACGAGTTGAGGTGCACTGCTAACGGAATTCCCCTACCCGAGGTCACGTGGCTGAAAGACGGTCGTTCTGTGAACAACATCAAGAACCTTAGAGTAAGACGCAACCGTCCCGTAGTAAATATTGTGTGCAGATGTGGTCTCGCGGAAACGCGCAGAAAAGATGGGGTCTTGAGACAACAGCCTTTCACAGGTAAAAGACAACGGTCAAGCGTTGGTCATATCAAAAGCAGACGTGCGCTACCACGAGGGGTCGTACGAGTGCACTGCGCGGAACCGCGACGGCGAAGACAGCCGACAGATGTCGCTCGTAGTTCACGGTAAGTTCGTGCTGTGCGTTTGTGATAAGAAGTCACGTGATGACTCCATGTAAAATGACTGACTGTCTGACTTTTTACCAGTTCCACCATTCATACACGGGCACGGTAAAACGAAAAACAAAGTGATTGATATCGGGAGGTCAGAGGTGCTGGAGTGCAAGATCAAACGAGGAAAACCAACTCCTCTGGTATGTTGGTGAACGTTTTTGTAATGGCGCGATTGCCTCCGCTAGTTAAACGTGCTTGGCAATGGCATTTGTTTACCGTTTGTCTTGTTTTTGTCATCGCGCGTCGCATCAGCGTTTCATCATTGTGTTGTTGACACATGTCAAAAACGTTTTATTTTAAAACAAGTCAACTCACAAATCTCTTGCATAAACTCATTTGTTTTCAACGGTTATTGCTGCACTTACCTGCTTATGGCTCAGGTTATTTCTGATAAAATATTGTTAGGGTTGTTTTCAGCAATTGTCCTTGTTCATCGAGTATTTTCAAATCAGTAAAGATGACCACGAACTAACATTGTTTTCTGCTGACGTTGCCCACGACTGAATGTCAGCACCAGTGTACATCTGGCCCTTGACGCGCTTGCAGATTTTAACATTACCACGAAATCTTGGTGATTATAATACGGTTTGTTTGCATTTAATTCTCTACATAGATGAAGTGGTACAACAAGAACAACCAGCTGATCACTCCCTCACGTGGTATCCTTTTCACCAAAAACAACCAGCGTTTGCACATCCTCAGCGCTCAGCTGAGTGACGTCGGTAGTTATTGGTGTGAAGCGACAAATGTGGCTGGAAAATCAAGGAAAGATTTTACCCTAGACGTCATCGGTAAGCAATTTAAATGTTGAATAAACAACACCAACGACACTGCTATCGATGTTTTTTTTCTATTTTTTGTTTGGTTTCAAGCAGTTTTTCAACAGCTGTCAATACTTTCAACTGACTTGCTTAGAGCATTGCAGTCATACGATCCAGTAGCATCTTCTGTTAAGGCAAATAACCAGCCCATGATTGTATTGACTTGTGCTTTGCTGCAGTGCCACCATCGATAAGAGGACAAGATGAAGTCACAACTGTGAGCGTCATTCTGGACAATGACGCCACAATGGAGTGCCACGTGACGGGAATTCCAACACCAGATGTCAACTGGCTTAAAGACGGAGTCCCCCTGATTGATTTGAACACGGGTGACTACACACTTTCAGCAGGCAAGTAGATTAACTGCTTTGTATGTTGAGGCTGCTCTTGGCAATTTCCAAACCAGGTTTCTTGATCTGTTTTTAAAGTTAACATTTTGGTCAGATGATGCGTGATATCAGACTTCTTTTATTTTTTTGCTACTTAACTTCTTGCCGTTAATTTAACCCAAAAATCTCACATAAACCTCCCTGCACACAGCGTACAATGCAGTTTATCTCTATGAACTTCGTTTGTCTCAGTCGTATTCACCACAAGCTCGTGCAGATCGATCAGCATCACAGCACCTCCCACTCGAACAGCCCGCACACTGCGCATTCATACACGACACAGCAACCACGTCAATCTGTGGTTCAAATGATCATTTGAGCAGACGGCTGTAAAGTAACGAGTTGAGCGTTATATGAATATCATATCGTGGAAGAGAGACGTCTGATTGACATTTGTATCACGTAATTTGACTGACGTTTGTGCTGCGTCACATGACTGGCTTTTGTCGCAGCAACAGTTCAGTAAAACAATCAAATGATAAAAGGGCAAGTAAAAATTTTCAAACAAAAAGCGGCATGTCTGTCAACGAGAAAAAAAACGAGTTGCATGAAGTTGATCTGTGCCATACTGTTGCACGACGCAAGTCTGAGATGTGTGAGGTTGAGCAGGGCAGTGACCTCTTCAACCTGGCAAAAGTTATTCAACCCATGTCTTCTCCGAGAATATCCAACCGTATCTTAACTGCAAAAACATTTTTTTGGCAAACGTGTTGGTTGCAACGCGGCTGATATAGCTAAACAAGTTGCTTTAGCGTCTTACCAAGACTTTTCTTTTTCAGAGACTTTTGCATTCAATTTTGATTCCGAGTAGAGGTGATGAATGTTTTTGAGAAATCGATATGAATTACCAAATATTGATTAGATTGATAATGTGGTTGAATGGTTTGCAGCAATAGACAATCTTTGATTGTGACGTCGCACTCGCCCTGAGCATGAGGCGCTAGTGGGAGAACTGGCGTTCTGCATCTTCACAAGAGTATTTGATAAGAAAGCTTTCTTACTTGTTTTCCAGGTGGAACTCGGCTGACAATAGCTCATGCCCAGGAAAGCGAGGCCGGAAGTTACCGATGTGTTGCTACAAACGATGCAGGAAATGCTGAGAAAGACTTCCGGTTACAAGTTTATCGTAAGTAGTGACGTCATTTTGATATTACGTGGGTTGGATCTCCTTCTCTCTACTTTTAAATACCTCCCACATTAATCATCTGTCATACTGTATTTTATGCTTCGTGTGAATTAAATTGCTGGAAAAGATAATTTTGAATATTAGTCTTGGACTGTCTGGAGCTCAAAATTCTTCTGACAAGAACTTATTATTTTTGAATCGCATGAGTGTGGAAATATTTCTTTTACAAGAAGCGTCTTCCTAGACGAGCACTAGCAATATATACTCGTATGTAAACAAAACACTGGAGTCATGTAATTTCGAATCAGGCTGTATTTTATGTTCGAGCTACAGCCACATCGAACCACTGGTTGTGGGACAGGCGGAACTGCAATAGTTTGCGTCAAAAACAACATTTTTACGCTTCAAGTGCCTCCATCTATCACCGGGGGCAACGTGGTCAACATCACTGTGCTCGAGAACACCCCCGTCACTATGGAATGTGATGTAGAAGCGTTTCCACCACCAACCATCACGTGGTTCAAGAACGCGCGGCCTCTTCTGCTCCGTCCTGGTTTGCGTCTTTCTCAAAACGATCGACAGCTGGGTATTACCTGGACTCAAGTAAGTCAAAGTGTACGAGTATTCGCTTTAAATCATTTTAAACATTGCTTGCGGTTCCTGATCACCTGGATAGGATTAGTGGTCACGTGATCTGGAGCCGTGATCATTTTCGATGATATGTTTTTTGAAAAAAAAATTTATCCCTAAATGTTTTAAGTTTCGTTTCATTTCGATTTAGATCATTTCACGAGCTTCGTAACACTCGTTTATTCAAAGCTGATGGTTCCTTGAAGTTCAGTTTGCGAAAGAACAGCGCTAGAAATGAACTACATTAATCAGTGTGGCTTTGAGTTACTTTTATTTGGTATATTATTATTCATAACATGTCCGTAGTCGGTTTGTCTCGGGTAAAGTGTAAGCCATTCCCGAAAACCTTTTATTCTTTTTTGTTATGTAGCCTTCTGTTTTTGTGTTGTGTTAAATACACTTCGTGCGAAAGACACGCATGTAGTGCACCAAACAAATTGTAAATAAGATCTGATCTAGGTTCAACCTTTTTTCAAGCTGTTCCAGTTTCTTGATTTGCTTTTCGTGTATTTACAAAACTTCTGGTGTTTCAGAAGCCGAGTGCATTGTGAAAATTAAAAGCAGTGGTCGTCATAATGTATTCGGTTTTTGACGATGGCAGCATCTGTTGTTATTCAGGAGGACGACGCGGGCATGTACCACTGCGAGGCGGTAAACGTTGCAGGACGTCAGCGGAAGTACTTCCGGCTGAAAGTTCTCGTTATTCCCACGATTTCTGGTTCAAAATTTACGCGCCTCCAACACGGTATGGTTTGGCCAAAGTTTCTCAGCACTTGTTACTGTAACCTGATATTTTGCGGATTTATAATTTCACCATACAACCATCGTGTTCAGCATTGTAAGAGTACACCACACAAGAATAACAGGTTGTATTTGTGTTTTCACACTTTGGTACAGAAGCAATCCATGTTGGCGAACGAGCGCAATTGCAGATCAAGCATTTTTTATCGTTCTTCAGTCGCCAGTTTCTGTCCGGTCTTTATGACTGAACAAGGTAGTGGTTCTGTAAAATTCGTAATCAAAAAAACAATCATAAATTGACCACCACACTGCATTGGACCAATCATAAATTGACCACCACACTGCATTGGACCAATCATAAATTGACCACCACACTGCATTGGACCAATCATACGTTTTCTTCCGCAGTTGTCGGCGACAGAATCCACATGACGTGTGATCCTGATGGTATCCCCCGTCCCGACATCTCGTGGACGAAAGACAGTGGGAAGATTCCTGGTGCTGCCAATCTTTTGTCGGATGATCGAGTGCTTGATATAACTTCCGCAAAGGTAAGAAGTGCCGAAGTGTTTATGGTATCCACTAAAATATTGTCAGTCGCGCAATTAGTTTAACAGGCATTGTTTTTGTTATGATCTGTGACAAGGTGACAATCTCCTTTGTACGGTAGACATCTAAGCCTGAAGACCTACAGTGTTTCATCGAAGTGTTTCCAGTTTGATGCAGTGCCGTTAAAAACATTTGAAATTAACCTGCGATGAACAAAAAACGCTGAAATGGAGATGTTCGTGGAAGACGTTGTGAGATTCTTTAAACCTCGCTTCTATTGGCGATCCAATTCATTTGCTTTCTGGGTGTACTGTAATTGTTTCGCATGTTGATTTGCAAAACATTTCTCCTGCAGTGGTTTTAGGATCTCTAACAAAATACCTTCGAAAAAATGTTTTGAAACAAAGCTTTCCACAAAACAAGTGATTGTTTATTTATGGTGTGAACTTTCCAGTCTCAACGAAGTGCAATAAAGTTTACTGCAAAGTTTTCCCACCTTCCATGCCGCCATGCGTCTGCACTGTTCAGATAACTCACTCCGGCATCTTCGTCTGTAACGCATCCAACATCGCCGGACACGACGCCAAATCGTACGAGGTGGTTGTGTACGAACCACCAGCCATCACCGACAGCGAAGACCTGGTCTCTGTTTCAGTGAATAGAGGGGATCGGTTCAATCTGGAATGCTTTGTGACTGGCACGCCTCAGCCTGACATTGTGTGGCTGAAGAATCGAAGACCCTTATCCAAATATTTCGACAAGTGGGTTTACCATCGAAAGTTTTTTTCTTTAAAAATGTCTGATCGTCGAGGACTCTCATCTAACCAAACCGCACTGGATGTATGAGTTGCTAATTCGCCTTTGGTGTAACGCTGCAACGTACGTTTTTATGACAGATAAATTTCTTGGTAAGTCGAAGCTTAACAAACAGATATGCGCGTTTGCAAATGATTCAGCCTCTTTAGCGCCTTTCCAAAGCCATATGTCATCATTTGTCGTTTACTTACCTCAAATGCAACCGGACAACAATTTCTCCATTCAATCTACTATACTGGCAAACATTTCAACCGACATACAGTAGACACAAAACAGCAACGATAATACCTTAAGAACTTCCAAAACTTGCAATGGGTTTATGGAAGCATAGCTTAGTGTTGCAGTGTTTCGGAAAATATTATTCGTTCTGCAGAGCTGTTGTCAGCGGCAACGGGAGATTTTTGACTGTTGATGAAGCTGATGTGGAGGATGCTGGAAAATATAAATGCACTGCACATAATAACGCAGGCCATGCACAAAAAGACTTTGACGTCGATGTCCGAGGTTCGTGACATTTACGTGTTTTTCTCTCAGTTTGATTGTCCTGAAGTGTTTGTAGTGTGAAGGAGATTTGAGGTTTAATATGCGGTTTGTAATAGAAAGATGAAATCCGCTTGAACGTCCGGAGTTTTATATAACCAGCTGTTTTATTTTGAGCCAGTGACTGTGACAGTCACCTAAATAGATACTACTAAACCAGCAAAGATTTCTTGCTATTTGGCCCTAAATTCCTATGGGGTATGTATATCAATCACTTCAACCGATATGATATGAATATATCAACGCGTTCTATTATTTCTTTGCTGCCAATCGAACCAGTGTTGCTTGTTTGCGCAATTCGTGTAATTTATCTTTCTTCTTTAGTGCCACCTAGTATCCGAAACAACATTGAGACAGAGCAACGCTGGGTGGCGCAAGGCAACAACATTTCCCTCACGTGTGATGCGGAGGCAATCCCTCCTCCCAGCATCAGCTGGTTAATGAATGGTGAACCACTGGAACCATCGTTAAGAGTTCGAGCGCAGTCTGGCGGAAGAATTCTTTTCATTTCCAACGCGCAAGTTGGTTTAATTTATTTTTAGAAACACAGTTTCGCGTAAAATGTCTTCCCGGTCAATGGCGGTCTCAAGGTTGTTATTTGCTCAAAGGTGGAACTTTTCTTGTGTTTTGATTAATTTTGTGCAAAAATCAAATCAAATTGGTTTCTCGTGTGAAGGAACGAAAATGGATAAACGCGCAGGACTTCATTTCTTGCCCGCTTAAAAATGTTTACTTATAAAACGATTTTTAAAAATACCTGCGGATGCCTACTTATTTGACGAAATATATATTCTATTCACATCAAAGCGGCTGGTCTTCTGCCGAGAATGGCGCCTTTCGGTGGATACTTTTCTGGTCGTTTATGCCCAATATTCTGAAACACTGTGTTCATAGACGTTTGTGACAAATGTCTGAACTCGAATATAACAATCTCACGGCAGCTTGAGGATGCAGCCCTTTACACGTGCGTGGCAAGCAACGTCGCCGGGGAGACGTCACGTGACATCAACCTCGATGTTTACTCCACTCCTTCCATCGAAGGCAGTGACGTCACCGAAACGCATGACGTCAACCGTGGACAATACTTCTCGCTCGAGTGCACCGTTACTGGATATCCGCGACCTGACGTTGAGGTAGGTGAGAGCTTGGCCTCTATTGAAAAACAGTCGTCCTGCATGAAGGAGATGACGCAGCATTCTGGTGACATCGTGATAACATATGAACAAAATAACGTAAAAACCGAGAATGTGTCAAGCTGGTGGGATGTGAGTGTGGCGCAAAAAGATAAATGCCTCACCTGACAGTTTAAATCAACCAGAACTCCGTTTACCAGCATGAGAAAACGTAGGTGATTCACGATTTGGAACCAATGCTCGATTTCTATTTTTGTCTCCCAGTCCAGTTGGAGTCAGAAACCTTTTAATTAATCCAACGCACTTACAATGCCATTACTTGGGGCCCCGGTTAAGCACGGGTCTCTTAAGACTGGCACGATGCTTCGCTTGATCATAATAAAAACGGTACTTGACGTCTGATCAGCCTCGTCCGAGGGCACAGTGGTTCTTAACCTTTAGGATACGCGGGCTAATTTTTCAGCCCGCAGTCACCATTGTGGACTCAGTTAATTACCATAAAATCATTGAAAATTCTTGTGAGTGGCATCACTCCAAAAACTCTGTTTCTATAAGTTCAGTTGCTCTTTTGAAGTGGGAATTCTGCGGACTCACTGGAACCTTTTAGATGACTCTACTGATCCCACGGACTTGATTAAAAATGTTTGTTCTAGGCCAGCGCTTCTCAAATGAGAGGACTCGAAACGACGTCATTGAGGGAGGCCAAAATGTTACAATACAAAAAGGAAATGCTTCTCTTAACCTTTAATGATGTCTACAAGGGAATCTTCACCCGCGGTGTCACCACTGACTTACCATCAACCCAATATTCACTACAAAAGTAGCTGCACGGCACAAGGCGATAAGTATGCTGGGGGGGAGGCGAACGAAGACCCTTTAACAACCTGATTGAGGGCAACAAAGCGAGCATGATGCAACTTTGCTTTTTTAATTAATATCCTATATACCAATGATAATACCGTCTGTCAGGCCCAATTAACAAAGTTTTTGTTATGGAAGACTGCTGCGCTTCTGGGAAACAAAGTTGACATTAATGTCATCGAAAGCTGCGGTATTTATGTTTGTATTTTGTTTCTGTGAAAACTCGCAATTATCGCGGAACGTTCCAGCAAAACTAAAGCAGTGCATATTTTTAACAGCCATGTGTGATCCTTTTTTCATAATAGTTTAAGTATTTTTTCAAAACCTTGCGTTTCATGTTGAAAACGTCGTTGTTGTTGCGTTTAACCTTCAGCAAACTTATCGCTTCAGCTTTCGTTAATTTAAAGTTGTATCAGTAGTTGCTGAACCGATGAACTTCCTTGACCAAGTCAAAAACGCGTGAACATTTTGTTGCTTTAGAACGTTTCAGAACAATATTTTGCAAAACTTGTGCTTCACTCGCCTTGCTTCCACTTCCACTGCTGCCGTTTAGACAAAAATAGTTTCAGCAAGTTTGAAATTTTTCGTTTGAATCTTTCAGTGGAGGAAAGACGGTTACAGGATCGCCAGCACACTCACCGGCGTGCCATCTGCTTCGGATTACGAAATGTCTTCTGACGGGCGATATTTGACAGTGAGTGCCGCCGAACTGCAGCATTCTGGAAGCTACATGTGCAGAGCAATCAATGACGCCGGGGAAGACAGCAAGAAGCATTCTGTGAATGTTAGAGGTAACGCTTGATGTAGAGCCCGTTAGCAGAAGTGGGAAAATGAAATAATGCAAAGGTAATGCTTGTTGCTGCAGACGTCGCATCCAATGGAGTCACTCGCGTGTAGAGCGAATGGTAGTTTAGAAATCATCAGTTGTACGATTCACTTCATTCAGTGGAATTTTACTGCATTCCTTATCACTGTTGTTGATTCTTTATGAAGAAACTACTATCCGTATAACTTGTTAAATAAATGCCGAGCATATCAGTGAAAACCGAGCGAATCAACGAAAAGACCCTTCGGGCTCACTACTCCTCATGTGAACATTTTTCCATTATTAGAGACAGGAAAATGAACCAGTGTGAATAGGAAATTTGCAAAAGCATCAAATAAAATTATGTAAGCTTGTAGCCTACAAGCATGAGTGTTTAGTTTGTTAAATAAATGAATCAATCGAAGACTAGTAAGCAAAATATAATCTGCTTTCTGTCCGATTGCAAACGTATCCATCGTAGTACTCCTTCACACATGCTTTCTGATGAAAGCAACAAATACATAATCATATATGATGCACTTTTTCGGGTTTTCGGCCCAAAACTTTGTACAATGGACGCCTTTCCCTCCATTAAATTGTGTGATCATTGGGACATGCGTTTTGCCTTCCAAGTCTCGTGTTTAAATGTGGCTTTTTTAATTTATGACATTTAGATCCGCCAACAATCAGCGACAGAAACAGCTCCCCGTCTGACGTCACTACTCACGTGCGAACTCCAACGTTGTTACGTTGCTCCGCGTTTGGGGTCCCCTCCCCAGCAATAACCTGGTTGAAAGGTTCGTTGTGACATACGTGTATGTCTTCTATTGACGGTTTGGTTGACGTTGCATCTGTTGAACGGCACAAAGGTAACCTTCCAGCGTTCCATCCGTTTTTATATGCTACAAGAAAATCCTTTATTGGATCTATTCCTGAAAAGACGAATGCAACTTTATTTCTGGCGATAACATAACTTTGACCTTTTCAGATGGAGAGGAGCTGGACCTTCGTAGCTCGGATCATTATTCAGGGCAGTTCGGAGGTCGGTATTTGAGGATATCAGACACAGTTTTGGATGATGAGGGTGTTTACACCTGCATCGCCAGCAACGAAGCCGGCGACGCCAGCAAAAGCTTTACCTTGCACGTGAATGGTAAGATTTGTAGATACTGTAGACGATTCGTTTTCGGCAAGCAAATCCGATTAACTTGAATATGTGCTGGAGACATTTTTTATCATGAAATGTTCTTAACAATGACATTTACAAAACAATTGCAACAATAACGAAATTGAAATTTATATATATCTATTACTTTCTGAGAAACTTCTTCGTGTCATATCTTAATAGAACAATGGATTTCACGTTGTCACGTGACAAAACATCGTGTGCGTGTATGAAAGTAAACACATGAATTGAAAGCTACAGCTTCATAATTATTGTTTTTTGTAATGTAATCTCTGCGTCGTATCAACATAATTCACTTTGAATGGAATTAGCTAAGTAAACGCTTTTTGCACAAGCAAACACCTTTTTACACCTTTCTGAAATCTCAATAACCAATAAAAGTTAAAAAAAAAACTGTTTGAAAGCTACGTTGTTCTTTTCTGATTGATTTAGTTCCACCCCTCATCGAGGGATCTGAGCAACTGACCCCCACGTCTTTGGGCGTGCCAGCCAATGACTCCATATCCCTTCGATGTTCCATCACCCAAGGTAACCCGTTCCCCAACGTCTCATGGTGGAAAGGACGAACCCGACTGGAGCCGAGGTGTGGCGGTTGAGGGTGGGGCGGTGTAACTGACGTCTATAAAAATCAATGAAAATTTGGTTTAAAAATAAAGGACTGCTGATAATATGCATTGTTGATACTTTTGTAAACGATCTGCTCGACATAACGTAAATCGTACAGATTCATTAAACTGTTCCTGAAATGCTGAAAAATAGGAGTGTTATTTCCCACTTTTGTGCTGACATTTCAATAGTTAACCGATTGCTTAGTTTCCTTCTCGCTATAGCGAATTTCGCTGCAGCATGACGTCGACATGTCGTTGTACAATTGTCGCAATGTTTCGAGAAAGTGTCAGCCCTGAGACAAAATTCATTTAAACGGGTCACATGAAGAATTTTTATTTTCACTGAAATGTTTCGTCTTTTATTCAGTTCTCGAGTAGAAATACTCGATCGCGGTCAGCTCCTTCAGATCCATGAGAGTCGACCCTTCGACACGAGCAGGTACAGATGCGTGGCAAGCAATGCTGCTGGTGACGACACAAAATCATTTGACGTCGAAGTTCAAGGTGCGATGAGTCGATCTTTTCATTGAAATCCGTTTCAAGTTATCGTTTGCTTTGTGAAATACAGTCCAGACCACCATGCGTATTTCTGTTAATATTTTAACAAAATATTTTATGAATTTAGCGCTTTAAACAGTCGGGGCCGCAACCAGCTGATGTTACCTAACAACTGAACATGCTTTTCAAAATTTTGTGGGGGCAATTGCCGGGTTTCCCCTCTGGTTGCGGGCCTGTACACACTGTGTATACGGAGATTGCGCAAATGTAACTTATAGGTGTTTACAAAACCCATTTTCCAAAGATGTTTTTTGTTTTGGTAAGTTCAAAATTCTTTTGGCAAATGTCACCAAATTTCAGTGGCACATGAGAGATATTTCCAGTCATCCTTGCCACACGTTTATATACGTTTCGTGATGTAGTTCCCCCACGTTTCACCGGCGCGGATGAGCTCAGCGAAGCTGACGTCAACGAAGGATCGCCGCTCCATCTTAACTGCAAAATCAACGCGGTGCCTACCCCGCAACTGACCTGGCTCAAAGACGGTCTGCCTGTGACCACCGGCCCTGGTCTGTACATATATCCCGGCGGAAGGACGCTTCAGATAGTTAGTGCCAAGTGAGGGATTGCTTTTTGCCTAAATATCTTCAATTTTTCCGTTATCGCCTGATATTTAAATTCCAATTGAGCCTATGGTGGCTTTTCAAGTGAGCAAAACACGTATAATTTGCATATACATTAGATTTTGCTCTTTCGGTACTGTGAATTTTACGAATATTAATAACAAGCCGGGTAAGCTAAACCCAAGTGCCTTCAAAGGTCTACTTGTCTGATTAAATATTTAATTCTTGTAAAATTGTACGCAATTTTTGTTGAAAAACGTGTTCTACGGTTCGGGAAACGCAACACACTGAAATTGTTTTTTATTGCACACAACTCCTTACGTCTTACATTCAGGAAACCATAGTATTATGAATCAAGTTATGGTAGACTGCTGTGCACGTCTACCAGTCCTTGATTGCAAAGTCCAGACAACGGTCTGTGAACCGTGTTTAAATGGTATTTTCCGAGCTACCTGATTACTGAAATATACTTCTCTGGCACTCAGGCCGTCTGATGCTGGTGTTTACACCTGCGTTGCAACGAACGAGGTGGGGAGTGACCAGAAGGACACGTCGGTGTCTGTCAACGTCGCCCCGGTCATCGGGGATGGAGTCGGAAACAGGATTCCAGAAAACATTCAACCAAAGATCGGAGAACCCTTCACATTGCTTGTGAGTTGAAGAACGATTTGTTTTGACACATTGAGGCTGATGTCTTATCGTCTGTGATCATCTACGTTGAGATAATTAGTAGAGAGATTGATAACTGGATTTACTGCAGTCATTCAAATCTCTCACATAAATATAAGAGCAAACACGTTGTTGGCGCAGTATGGTGATGAGACATCAATGTCGTTATACTCAGAAACGAAATAGAGAAATGAATGCTCCCCTGTTTTGATTAAGTTTTAAGTTTTTTGGAAAATCTCTTTGTATTGCTTTGTGAGTGTGGAAGGCTGCGAAGGACGTAGGGCCACGGAGGCAGCAACATAAAGCCAATGCATTAGAGTGCCAGACGCTAATCAGCTGAGCTTCTTACACGTATCTTTTAGATCCCAGCTAGAAATTTGTTTGCGGTGCCGGGCGACAATGCGTTCATCCACTTGCTACGAAGCTAAATCAAGATTTTGAGTTCATCTGGTACTTGATAAATTTGTGAATATATGTCATAAACGATGGGCTAAATGTAAACTGAAGTTTATCTTTGTGTTGTTGCTTGTTTCATTTTTTTTCTGTTCATTGCTAAACCTCCGTGATCTTCAGTTTATCTGTTTCAGTGCCCGGCCAAAGGTAATCCCGAGCCAACCATAAAATGGTACCGAAACGGGGTTTTGTTGGATTTGACCGCAACCGATAAATTTGAAGTATTGGACGGCGGAAGAGTGCTGACTGTCAGGTGAAACAGCGTTTCTACATGTACAATGGATTGTTGCATCAGGACACAAGCGGAAACTTGTTCCTGGTTATAAATGGCTTATAGACACAAACGATTACTTGAAACTAAATTTAGTTTTGCAATTTAGTTTCAAAGTGCATTTTCTTGTTTGAAGTGCGAAGTTGACCTTCTCAACTACTGTACATATTTGTTTTAGTTTTTTTCACTTGCGCTATTTTGCAAAGAGAAAAGTCGAAACAACAGCTGCTTTGCGCAGCTCATGACAAGTTATTTGCAGCGACGTTTACCGCGTCTTCTTCCTGTGATTTGTAGCAACTCAGAACTTTCGGATTCCGGCCACTACGACTGCAGGGCGAAGAACAAAGCAGGCAGAGACAGCAAGATCTTCCACGTAAACGTTCGCGTTCCTCCCACAATAAGCGGACCGGCTTACGAGGAACGGAGTGGTCTGGAGAACCGTGCGCTTGTGTTGCTTTGCGATGCCAGGGGAATCCCGGAACCGGTGAATAGGATTTGCTGAAATTATCGCGGTCTGTAGAATATCTCAAAATAGCTGCGTTCGCCACCTGCAACTGCCTGTCGGCTAAAGCTTGGTTGCTGTATCGGATTTAGCTTGCCTTGATTGGCAGAACGTGTTGGTAACACTCGCGCATAACTTTGTTGCAAGCGAGATTAGAATCCTTGGCACGATTTTGATGAGTGATAAACTTGACAGCTACTGCATCGGAAAACCCTTCTTTGCGTATTGTTGCCATTTAACTGCTTCAGCTCCCAAAGCCATTTAACCTGAAATCGCACTCCAACTTTGCTAAATACTCACAGAGATCGCGAATTGTAGCGAAATCCTAACTGCTGCTGTTTTACGCAACCCCGGCAAACGAAACATCCCTTAACTACATTTGTTCTGCTCGTGATCTTCGCTTTACATTCGTTGTTCGTTTTCTATAGTTATTAAAATTCACTGTTTGTTGCCTCAGTCTTTGAGCTGGTTGAAAAACGAACGGCCTCTGGACAGAAATAACCCACATTACTCGGTACTCTCGGAGGGACGACTGTTCATCTTGGTTGGCTTGCGAAGAACTGATGACGCCAAATACACTTGTGTCGCTTCCAACGCAGTCGGTGACGTGAGTTTGATGACGAGTATGATTCATTCATGACGTGACCGACCCGCGTGTTATGTTATGGTTGTTTATCTTACCATTTTTTTCCCAAAGGTTGCGATAATTTCATAATTTTTAAAGTATTTTTCATTCGCTTTGTATAAGCCTTGTTGTTTCGGGATATATTTTCGTACCCTTATGGGTCTTGCCCAGGGGCGTAACGAGATTAGATGGCGCCCAGGGCAAGAAACAAGTTTGGCGCCCTCATGTTCGAACCTGAGCTCTTTCGGAAGCAAATTTACTCCATTGAAGAAAGTACTTGTGACATTGCTGGAACTTTTCGGTGCCCCCGAGTGATTTGGCGCCCCGGGCATTGTACTCCCCCTTTCCCCCCTTCGTTATGCCCCTGGTTTTTCATAATCAAGAAAGTTCTGAAAGCCCCGCTTCTTGCTTTTTACTCAAATAACCTGCAAGTTCATTGAATATTTTCCACTCGCGGGAAACTCGATCCGCATTCATTTGGATTTTTTATAAAAACTATGCTTATCCGTGACAAAAACACTTCGGTAACGAATAAAGAATCGAACTGCGAAACAATCTTTGGTAATCAATTGTTTATATTTCTGTGAAACTTGACAGGCGAGAAAGACCTTTGACATCACCACCTACGTAGCTCCTGTTCTTCCTGACTCAGTCGGGTTGGTGACTGTGAACCTGGGTGAAAACGCAAACCTCAGCTGCGCGGTTGATGCTGTGCCTCGTCCAGATGTGAAGTGGAGCAAGCATGGAGTGCCTATAACTTCTGAGGTAGACTTGTTCATCTTCACAAAATGCAGTCGTTTGAATCTTTTACCACCTCTGCTCAGCTTCTTTCTGGAGAATCGTCGTGTTATAAAACAGACGTCAGGTGTGACGTAGCGCTGATAAATTTTAGCATTTCGCATTTTTTCAACCTATGTCAAAACACATGTTATGTTGATAATCGTGAAAGCTGGATAACATATGGTAAATTTCACTTTATACTGCACAAGATTTTGGTTGAAGGAATGAAAATTGAGAGTCCTTTACACATTTTCGTAAAATATAGATTGATTATATCTTTAGTGATAATTCTAGTTGAAGTCGACTCCTGAGCAAAACAATGCACCAACCATCCGCATGATTGCATTGAGTTCATTGTCTGCCTGTCACAATTTGCTGGAGATTGAATACTTGGATTTTGCACAGCCACTGTATGGTGCTGTGCAGTCATTATTGGGGGGGATTTTATACCTGTTTCAATGTTTTGTGCCTTTCGCTGAATGAAAAGCAGACGATTTTCAATAAAAAAACACCGTTTACCAAGCAGTTCTTGACAGAACATATACACAATACACAGATATGCGGACGCATTCTAAACATTTCAAGGGGTGCCAATCCCGATGCATTTGGGCATCGGTGGTGATGTGTGTTGGTGGTAAGCGATGTGTGAAAATACACCTTTTGTAGGAGGCTAAGATGTCTGTTGTTTCTTTGAAACAACTGTCAGTACGACAGAGTTTTGTCTCTACGTTGTAAGCTGCATAAAAAATTACGTACCAATCTAACACAGTGGACGCAATATCTGTCTAAATGCCGCCTGTTCTGATAGACCATAAATGGAAAAATCTCGCTATCTTCCAACAACCAAGTGCTGACAATCAATCATGCAGACGAAGAGGATGTTGGTAGTTACACGTGCGTAGTCTCAAACGCGGCTGGCATTGAGTCAAGGTAATCTCACAAATTTTATTACCAAGTATTATTTGTTGTCACGGACATGTTCACGTACAATTTAGGTAAATAGTACGATATAAATTGTTTTTTATAACAACTAGATTTTTTATATATGTATTATTCATCGTTGTAATTTTCCTTGTTCATTTTTCTTAACTTTTCGTGTTAACAAATGTAAATAATTAGAAAGGTTGTATAGAAATTAATGCTGCCATTGTAAAAATAACTCCGTATCTCGTGAGTAAAAAACATTATTGACAGAGATAATGATAATATAATAAATTTCACAACAGAACTAAAAGCACTCAGTTATTTTTGCGACGATGAAACTCTACGGAAAAGTTGTTCGTTGTCGTTTTCAAACTCCACGATTAAGCAAAATAATTGTTCAGAATCACGTTTATTGACTTCAACTAATTGATCGGAGCAACTGTGACCCATCTCTGAACCCTCTNTTAGCTAGACATACCAAGTGTGTAACATTTTTGTAANAAACTATCAGACAGCGTACGNGNCTTTCCATGGTGCATGTGCATCTGTGCGAATTGCTACGATCAGCAAACACCTTCAACAGACATACGATTGAAGTGTGAACTTTTGCTGCAGAAACTTCAGGCTGACAGTGAATGTACCACCGAGTATTTCTGGACCAAATATCGTCAACAAAACAGCAAACCTGGGAAGTTCGGTGACTCTGATGTGTGACGTGTATGCCGTTCCCAAGGCAACAATCACGTGGATAAAAAACGGCACCACTTTGCGTTTTTCCGATCGAAGGAGTTTCAGAGCTGGCGGAACAATGCTGCTAATTAGTGAGTCTCAATCCTCCTTTGAATAACAACAGTTATTGTTGCTGTATGTTTTTCTTTGACCTTTCGACATTTTGCAGCGAATCTTACAGATGACCCCATTAGCTTTTTATTATGATTTCATGCAGTGCGACAGATATACTTTACGACAATTGGCGGCAGACCGAAAACTGAATCTTTTATCGTTTAAATCTTAACTAAAATAATATACAGCAAAACTGTAACTTCATTCTTTTTGTCGCGGCGGTTGAGGTTAACGCTCTTGCCAAAGGAGCGCTACGGCGAGTCACTCCGTGGTTGTGGATCGAACACCCAACCTTCCAATTGAGGGGCGGACACTCTATCACTGAGCTAATTGCCCGCATCAGTTGCTGATACGTTCAACACCAAAGTGTTAAAAAGCAAAGAAAATTATTAGTTGCAATTTATTGTCCCTCCCAGCTTCTACAGTCTTCCTCTCTGTGTGTAAGGGGTTGTGTCCACGTGCATCGCAGATGCTTTCAACCGACCATACCGAGGTGTCTACTTCAAAACTTTTTTCATTCCAGGTAAAACTACAGTAACGGACACTGGATCCTACACATGCCATGCGCGGAATGTGGCTGGAGATGCCTCGAAATTGATCAATTTGGAAATCTATGGTAAGATGCTCTTTTATTGCCATGGGGGGTGACGACTTCAACCACAAGGAAATAAACACGTGTTGTCACTCTCGTAAATAATCATTCGAAACGTCTTTTGCAACTTGTGCAATTTGCATGTGCGCCAAACTTGGATTGGCAAATTTTTTTTAAATTTTTCAGCAGCTCTGCAGTAAATATGCAGTAATTGTTGTGTGTAGATGTTTGCGTACCACAACGTGCATCTGTCTTATCCCTTGAAATTCACTCTTACTTGAGCGTTGTTCAAGGCAATGCGCGAGAGTCGTTGAAGCTGTTTTCGTGCACAAGTTATGCATTGTTTTCTGAATGTTTAAATGGAAGTTTTTCAAACAGACCGAAAACATTCCCACCTGAATCAATTCTACCTTTCGAAACAAAATACTAAATATGAAATTCCGATTTGTGTAATTAATCACTCACGTAATTGGAAGCTTGTGCATTTTGCAGTTCCTCCCAGCATTGTTACGTCACTTCCCAGCATCAACGTCATCCAAGGTGACGATGTTGAGCTTCAGTGCTTGGTGTCGGGAATTCCCCGTCCGAGCATAGAATGGCTCAAAAACGGAGTGCGAGTGAATGGGGATCTGCACGAGAACCTTGGACTTTCCAACGACGCTCAAACTTTGACCATCCGCAACACTCAGGTAAAATCTGAAGTAGGGACCCTACGTTGTGCGCAGAATTATGAAACCAGAATTTTGTCGTTTTCCGATTAAAATGACAAGTTTTCAAATGCCTAGTTAATGTATTTTTGAAGTGTCCACATGAATTGAACGTGAGACGAAGCTCTTGCGATGTAATTCACTGCCTTGAGCAATTCTCAAACACAAATTGTGTCTATCATCTTCCTTTTTTTTATCGTCCGTCTTCAGATCAGCGATGGAGTTGACTACCGTTGCCAAGCAACCAACGTCGCTGGGCGACAAGCAGCTGATTTCCACGTGACTGTGTTGGTACCGCCAGTCATGCGTGACACTGATGTCGTAGATCATATCGAGGTAAGAAAGTTATTTTGTGCGAAGATTTCTACTTCCAATAAATCATTGACTTTTCAAATTATATGCTAAGCCTACCAAACACATTTGGCGGAAGATGTAATATCGGAAGAGGTCTTGGATCTCTTGATGAAGCTTGTGTTTCTAAAATGCAGTATACAAAACGTTTGTCTCGCTAGTATCGTTTCTTTGCAATAGCTACAGCGCAACTTTAAAATGAGATCAGATTGACATATGAATCATCTCCACAACTGTGAAGTTTTCAAAAAGTTAGACTTAACGATTACTTCAAAGATGCTTTGTCTATTGCTAGTTGTACAAGCCTCAGCACGGTCTACTAAGGACCTGTCCTGTATCTGCGATTTTGTCTGCGATTATAACCGCTTTGAACATACGTTTGTGACATTTAAGCAAAAAGGATTATTTCATATTTAATTTGCGATCAGGTAATTGCCGGACAACAAGCTACCTTCGAATGTGAAGTTGAAGGTGGATTCCCCCCACCACAGTTCAGTTGGCGAAGAAACGGAATTCCTGTCTCTTTATCGAGTCGCGTGCAGCTGCTAGGTGGCGGTCGTCAGCTGCGAATACTTGACACCCGCGTGAGTTGCTATGAACTGCTTGACCGATTAATGTGTCTCCTGTAAATTTGGTCGACAGAACAAAACGATTGCATAAATTTAATGGTAAAACTCCCGTGTTCAGATTAAACCGTACACGTGTCGAAAAAGCATCTTCTTAAATTTATTTTCTTTAGGAGAGTGACACGGCTGTTTACATCTGCGAGGCGACCAATGACGCAGGAAGTGTCAGCGATGACTTCCGCTTGGATGTTTACGGTGAAATGTTGATTAAGATTAATTATTTACGCATAAAAATGCTGTTTTCGCGCTTTTTATAAACCTTGCGCATTTTAACAGACTCGTGGAGTGTAATCAAACTGATAATTTAAACTAGTTGCAACATACTGCGTGTCTCAGACGAACACGTAACATTCGAGCGACTTTCTTTCAGTTCCGCCGATGCTTCTTTCCCAAAACGACGAATCAATCACTGTTTTCGTTGGCCAGTCGGCTATGCTTGACTGCTCAGTGATAGGCACCCCCACACCTGGGGTTTCATGGAGCAAGGTACATTTGTTAGTTAGTTGAACTGTTTTGCATACCTACATGTTCTTCCCTGAAGGTTTCCAGTTCCAAGTAAACTGCGATGGCCGTGTTTTCGTCACAAACTAATCTCTACCCACAATTCCACCGCTGTGACGTCAGTCCCTGTCATGTCTTCCTCCCAGGACGAGTCTCCGCTCAGAGACATTACGTCGGATGAGGAGGAGCGGGTGAGGACGATGTCCGATGCTCAGATGATCTTCATCAGCAGCGCTGTGGTGGAAGACACAGGAAGATACTCGTGCATGGCTGTGTCGGTCGGCGGGAAAGCGGGCAAGAGCTTCGATGTGAACGTTTACGGTAAGCAGCAAACCTTTGGGGAAAGAATTACGTCGCATGTTGCGTTCTATCTGGTTCATCGAACGATACAGAATCAACGTAGTATAGTCATTTGTCCAAAATAGCTTAAAAGTTTTCTGTCATTTTTGCGTTTTAGGAAATGTTTGTAGGACTGCAAAAGGGCACTGTGACCGAATTGACTTAATTTGTTTTCATCATTTCAAGACAAGTCACCGAAAAAAAAAATTTTTCAAACATATTTGAACCTTTTTCTTGTTGAGGCGAGGGTGGATGAATAAATACAGAATTCAAAGAACAATCGAAGCCTTTCAATTTGTCTTTGTCATTTTCCTTATTTGTGCAAGGCCAATGCAGGTGCATTGCATTACTAGGATCAATGCACATGCTAACAAATACCTTACACGTTTCTCCTTTTTATACTGGCAACTGGTGATAAACAATACAACTGACAATTTAAACCAGTGGTTCTTAACCGGGGGTACACGTTCCCCTTGGGGGTACGAAGAGCCAAAACGGGGGATACGTCGAAATTCTCTGTAGTGTGACGTACCATTATCCATTACTTTGACTAGGGCTAGGCTGAGACTGGTTCGTTGTG
>JGI24021J15306_10001918_pt1 | contig 21440 bp, 15 predicted proteins | sample Ectturendosymbi1_FD_15306 | JGI IMG/M metagenome (IMG submission 15306)
TTTGCAGACAGTGCTCAGGGGTGTGCTACCCCAGAAGATGTTGTTCTTAGAGTTCACGTGACCTGACAACAGAAAATGTGCCTCGTCCGAAAACCAGACATAGTCAAGAAAGTCTGGCACAGCGTCAATCTTGTCGCAAAACCACTGGCACATAATCACTCGCTTCCTCATGTCGTCAGGTATAAGCTTTTGTTTAATCTGTATCCTCCATGGATACATGTGGAGATCTGTGATCAAAATTCTCCGCACGGACTCCCGGTTGATTCCAAGCTCCTAACTTCACCGACACACACATTGCTTGGGGCTATGGACAACAGTCTCTGACAGCAGCAATGTTGTGTGGTGTCCTTGATGATTTCAGTCGTCCAGAGTGTGATTGTCTGTTAGTGTCTTTACGATTGAGGTAATGCACAATCCTGTGGGTTCTGAACATGTTGACCCATCTATAGATCATTGAGTGGACAGGAAATTCACGATATCCGAACCGTTCTTTGAATTGGAATTGAGCTGCGTAGATAGACTTCTGCCGAAAATATGCCTCAAATATATATATATTTTTTGCTCAATAGTCCATGGCATCTCGAAGGTCAAATTTGGTAGACTCGTAGAACATTAATTGTACTTGATAAATCTGAAAAATAAAAAGAATTGATTAATTATTTCAAAAGTTATTCAAGTTTAGGTGATGACCGTTTTTTTTTTGTGTCACCCTGTACTTCCAAGAGGATTTACTTGAATCCTTCTGTAGTTGGTATGATTATGATACCTTATTCCACTATTGTTTAAATTCTCAAATGTTGTCACCACATCTGAGGTTTTCTGATTATTTTATCAGTCTTTAAAACGTACAATTTTCTTATATTTTTTTAGGAACTCTGTTATTTATTTATTTTGATATTTTGGAAAGGAAGTTAAGTGCAGATCTCTTTCTGCGGTATATGTATTATACTTGGTTTCAACTTGGAACTAAGTTGGTTTGCAGTTTTTACTCAACAGAGCATCTCAACAATCGATGCTCTCAAAAATTTTTCATTATCACTACCTCCCTTGTTGAGCTTTCCTGTATACACTAAACTGAGTTTACCAGCGAATGCCAATGAATGGTTTTTATCATGTCAAGTGATTATTCATGTTTCAATGCTCCAGTAGACTTGAGCCTCAGTGGATCCCAAGTGTCACCAACACATCGGCCCGTTTCAGCACGGTATGAACTTTCAGTGGTTGATTTTGTGGTGGTAACTAACATGATTGGATTGTTTGTGATTATTCCTAGAATGTAGTTATAGAGGAACAACATTAATCTTGTGTTTTATCATACTTACAATTATCTAAACCAAACTTGTTATTAAGCAAAGACTTTGCATCTCTAATATTGATGTATTTCAATTATTCTTACCACATTTTGTACAAAGTTAGCACCAAGTCTTGATTTATTGCTCAACACTTGCTTGCTTTACCGATAGTGGCTTACAATGGGCTTCTATGAAGGTATATTTTTGCCTGTGTGCTACAAGCTGCCAAGTTGCTTTGAAACAAAAGCTGAGCTACATATTGGGAAAACCTGCTGCATTAGATCAGAGGTATCCAGACTTTTTTGTCTGAAGGCCACATATGCTATTACACACTTGTTCGAGGACTGGACTTTTTACATCATGTGATTGTTTCGGAAAAGGTTGCATTCCACCAAATCACAAAATTTTAGTTAATATATTATTTTTTCATCATTGATAAAATGGCTTCATGGGCAGGATAAAATGGCTTTTTGGGCCGCGTTTAGCCCATGGGCTGTAGTTGGGAGACCCTTGCATTAGATGACCAATGTTTGAGCTTGCTGTTAAGTTTAATTATAGCACCACAATGAGTAGGAAATCTCCAGATCTCTGTGATGTTTAATACACTTTACATTCTTTTTATTTTCCAAATATTTATTTGATCAGTTAAAAATGGTGATGTTGGGACTAAAAACATACAAAGTTTGAAACTGTAAAACCATCAGACTGCATGACATAAGTTTAGTGGTGATTCACAGTTTTCTATCTAAGTGTGCTATTTCATGTTTAGCTATTCGATGTTTTTAAAACAACACTTTGTGGTATTCATTTTTTTCTAATTTAGGAATCTTGTTTTTAAGTATTAATTCAAAACAATAATTTTTTTCAATACATGACTGATGTACCATCAGGTGGGTTTGCAAGGTATTGAGCAAGGTTAGCAGCTTTTTGTAACTGAGAGCTACTTCTTGGATGCAGATTGATGTGAAGAGCTATCAATTTGATGCACATGTTTCAAATGAAAATTTGTCTCAATTGCTATCAGTTATATTAGAACTAATAATAATCAATGATATTCATCTGTATGAAGACACTAATCATGTATGTTAATGCTATTTTTAGAACAGGTTCATAGCGAACCACTTGCCCTTAGATTCCTTATGGATGACCTTGTGCCCGTAGGCACCATGTTGGTGACCCCTAGTGTAGAGCATGCATTGGTTTCCTTTTCCATCACAAACTATTGCCAGTAGTTTCACAAAAGGTAGCATGAGATGGAAAGTAGAATTTTTGCAAAATGGCATCATGTATGAACTGCCTTTCTGTATTTACAGTTAATCGGGTGTGTTTGTGCTTGGCATACATTTTTGAGTCCTTACTTGATTGTTGTTTTCTTTAAAAAATAACTGATTGCTATGTTTGTGTGCTATGTTTGAGCAAATTTGGTCTGTTTTTTCTTTGTTTTAAAGTTTGTCAAATAAATTTACAGATAAAGCAAATCATCTCAGGTTAGTAATGCCCATATTTATCTCTTGAACTTCACAATAATTTTTTTGTTTAAGTTTCAAGCAAGAAATTAAATGGAAGTAGTATGATAATATGATGAATAACGACATCACTGAGATGCTTTTGTGTTTGTTTGCTGAATTAACTTCAGATTGTGTGTACTGCTTCTGTTTTGCAGATCTGTGAGCTCTGCTAGAAGTTCCATGAGTGCAAGATCACGTGATGGGATGATGAAAGACAGCAAAGCAAAAACTTCTCATGCAAAAACATCTGTAAAAGTAGCAAAAGGTAATGTGATGTGCTGTGGCATTGTAAGTTTTGCCATAAGATTTTTAGCAATTACATGTTCTTTTTTCATCTGTTTGACATTTATTACAGTTATGCAAGCCAAAAATTACACGTAGTGTGAAATGACAACATTACTGGTGTAGCATTGAGAATTTCATCTTGATCAGTGGTTCAGACGTGTTTCATCCTTGAGGGCAGTATAGCACAGGAGGTAATTTAGCATTTTCTAAAATTTCTCAGTGTATGACAACTGCTAAAACTAGCAAGTCAATTTATGTAATTAAAGCTATATGATAAATACACGTGTTATTTGCATTGGTAATTACAAGGTTGGTAAAAATCATGATGTTTTTTTTATAAATCAAAAGATCAATATATTTTTATTTAAATGATTTTTCCATTCAATGTGTAGGAGGTGGCCACCTAACCCTTGTAAATTTTATTTTTAAAGAATTTTTGTAATATAACTTTTTTTGTTTTATTAACTTAGGGTACAGCAACTAGAAACAGCTAAACTTTCATTCAAACTTTCCTTGTGCTTATGCAATATCCCGTAATGCAAATCAGTTCATAACACCAGTGCTGGTATATAAAATATTTACTGAAATGATCATTTACTCAATATTATCAGTTTAGTAAATTCAGTGACACTCAGGGAAATACTGAGAGGGGGAAGTGGAGAAACAATGCCCTGGGTACTGAATCATTAGGAGCACCACAAAATCCCAATAATGTTGCAAGTACTTTTTTCAGTACAGCATATTTGCTTCCAGGTGGTACCAAACTTGTTTCTTGCCCTGGGTGCCATCTAACCTCAGTACACCTCTATTGACACTCATAGCATGTTAAAAAGCTTGTACATAAATACAAGCTTGCCAGCTTTTTTGGTGTGAAGTCTAATGCTAAACTAAATTATTGTAACACAATTTTCACTAGTTAAACTTTTGCAAAAGTATAACTTACATGCATAAGACAGTAAAAAACGTACAATATATTTGGTATGATGAATCATAAATATGTTCTATAACTATGTGCAACTTTCACTTTATGCCAGTTCATACTTCAGATTTGTGGCATTCTGACAGTCCTGACTTCTGATTGTGCAAGTATTACTGAGTTCACTCCACATGTCATTTTTTCAGTTAGTTGACGTAGAATCTGTGACCTCACAGAAACTGTGATTGATAAAACTTTAGCTGCTTTATCTTGTGTCATTATAAGAGCTCTCTACATTGTATATTATATGAAATGCTAATTAAATATGTCATGAAAATCGCACAAAATGTTGAAGCTGCATGTGATTTTTTGCTTGAGTTTTTTAAAAGTTTATTGTTTGATTTAAATCGACTCTGGGTAATTACCTGTATTTCTATGTTCAAATCCTCCATCGCAGCCTAACCGACCTTATTGCAGTTATCACTGCTTTTCTCAACATGTTTTGTGTGCAGAAAAGTCACTTACCAATTGTCTATATAATTGTATGCTAAGTTTTAACAATTCAACCAAAACATCAACAGAAACGTTCTGATAAATTTTCAATACTTTGTATGTTTAGAAGCTTTCATACCAGTGCATTCACCTTACTTTTGCTATTTCTAGGGTATGATTCTAATTGATAAGTACTTCAAGTGAGTGATACAATTTGAAAGGCTAATAACCACAGGTCTAGATGCATGCTCGCAATGCAGCTAATGCTATATTTAACTCCTCAGTTTAGCAGGATTTATATTTTTCATGCAGTTAGTAGTCTGGGAAGAGACAAAAAGTGAGTGGCAATATTCACCTTGTTTATCCTCAGGCAAGAGGGAGAACCTATGGCCCACATGACCATTTAATGTAGCCAATGTCAAAATTTTTGTTCCACAAATTACGTTGGATTTGCATTTTAAAGTGGAAAGCATGTGCAGTTTCTTGTATTTTTCACTGTAACATAAAGTTACAAATTTTTCACCCTCTGCCGGAGACATTTCACAATTCATTTGGCCTGTAACAGAACATAGTTCTTTTGCCTCTGCTCTGGGTAGACTGCCAACCTTTGTTGTTTTGAAATTAATTAACTTTGGTAGTGCTCACAATGATTGACATCTTTAGATTCACCATGTTTCTGATTAATGGTGTTCTAATTTCGCTATGATTAAAACTTGAGTCAACTAAAATTCAGCATACCCTCCTTTGTGTTTTGTTTGAGCACACACTCAAATTGGAAGAAAGCTGTGTGTGTGTATAAGTGTCAACTTGGTTCACCCATTTTATATTATAATTTGTGGACGTTAGTAGTTTGGTGACTGTAAACAGTTGTGTTGTTTCATTTCTTTTATTTATCACATTTTTCTTTTGTGCTCAAAAGTCCTTTTATTTTTACAGCTCATGGGAAGCCTCGGTTGGCCATGTCCTTTCCTGCTAAGGAAAACCAAAAACCGAAACAAACGAATCTGGCTGAATCACTGAATAGTGTTAGTGATGATTACTTGTCCAATTTTTTCGTCCAACCGAAAACTACGCCAAATGACCATGATAGAAAAAGCAAAAAAACTCCTGGTCTCAAGGTAAGGATTGTGTGCACGTCACTCTGTTAGGTAATCTTCTGTTAAGTTTCGTCATGCCTTTAGTAACTCCTGCTATAAAAGAGGAAATTCATGGAAAGTTGATAAACTTGTAGGTTGGTATTGTTATTATGAATAATTTCGATCTTTACCAGCTTTTATTTTTCGAGTATAGTATGAAAGTCATGTTCGCTTTTATGCCATCTCGTAGTAATTTGCCATATAATAAGCAAACAACTCTGATACAGCAATTGTAGAATAATGTGCACTAGTTCAGCTTTACCGCTTCTAGCACGGGGCCCAGTAGAGAAATTGTGGGCCCCGAAAAGGAATTTTAAAATGGTCTTCATAACGAACTATGTAAACGAAGCGCAATGAAAACGTTTTGGTACATTTCATTAGACATTTTTGTTAGATGTTTTCATTAAACGTTTTTATTATATATATTATGCTCCCTTTATGTCAGTGTTGTTAGATGCCATGTGCAAAAGCGTGACCCGCATCAGTTTTCGTAGCATAAGCTTTTAAAATCTTTAAAGCTTCATTTTTGTAATAATGTTACGGAAGTATTCAGTTCTGAATTAACTGCATACTATGTCAAGTTGAACTACCCGAAGACTGCTTTATATAAGTTGAAAAATAAAGCTTCCAAAAATCACAGCATCATCAAGCTTAGGTCTTCACAGAAAGGTCGACTGAAAAACTTTCAGGCTTCAGAAAATAATGAATTTAAAGTTTTCACTTGTTTCATTCTGAAAGTGGATCCCCACTCCTTCATTTTCAACAAAATCGTCAGATTTCCTTCCGATTGTGACCATCGGGTGACGAAATCCACAACCTCACCCTGCGCCTGACCTTCACATTTAATGGCTAATGCTATGCAAATTGCAGCGTTTTGTATGCACGCATATGACGATGAGCCTGCGTCCTACCTGAAATGTACTTTCCCTTGGCTTTGAAATTGCGCAATTTTGCCAATGGAATTCTTGCATGCAGGCCAGCTAGAATTTGTATTGTTGTTTGGTCTTTGATCTGGCCCAATTCCCTTGTTTTATTGACTGGCAGTTGTGAACAGGTTGTTCCCGCTTTAAACAACTTATCCACATGACTGCGTACTTCTGTTTCAAATGCTTAATTCGTTGTTACCAGCGCAATCTTCACGTGCCAAAATCAAAGGTTCAAGAAAGAGTTTTCAATATCCCTGACAGTGTTCGGAGTTCCGTCACTACAGCCAGAAGTGAAAGGTAGGTCTTGTTATGATGCATGAAATCAGCGTAAGATTACCCAGGCAGTTCTACATCAACTCTGCAAAATTTAATCCAAAACGCTGATTAGATACAACATAACGTTGAAAGTTTATGCGTAGGTTCAGTTGCTGGGTCAAATGCATGACTGAATGAGGTGATAAGGTCGTCAACGCCGAGTGTTTAGGTATGCGATGTTTTATGCTTGGCCGCCGGCGTAACGCCAGATCTCAATGACGCACTGCTTATGGTTTGATGACAGATACAGCACCAACATGGTATAATGCAGGTGCAGGGAATACGTGTGTTTTGGTGGAGGTAGCGTAGAATCTCGACCTGCACATACGCTGCATGTCAGTGCTTCCACGCGTGCTCCACTGCGAAATACAATGCCAGCCACTGAAAGGCATAAACGAACTTTTGATGCGGTAACAATCTGACCAACCTGTAATCAGTAGTTCGTTTTGCATTTTGCGCCATGAACGCTTTTCTGCATTGTTCGGTTGAAGTCCATTTTGCTCTAACCTGTTGTTCGCATTCAAGCGTGTCTACCTAAGCCGTTTTTTTTCACAAGTCTGTGTAATCATAGGGAGCTATTTAAGGAGTGTATCTGAAAAGTTTGTTAGTGGATTGAAAGCATTAAACACTTTTCTTCCAGTCTTGCTCCGGCTGTGCAATCGCAAGATACCGCTTCGCTTGATTGCGAGCCAAGACCAATGCTCCTGCAATAACCACTAGGATGACTCTTCAACTGTTAGTGCTTCGGCAGTGATTGCCGTTGACGTCATTCAACATTGTTACCGACGCGAGTCCCATACGTTGCACACGCGCCCAGTGCGTAACAATGTATGCTCAATGCAGCCGCTGCTTCACAGAACCGAGCAAATCACAGATATCCAAACTTTGAAGTTCTGTCCTTATCAGAAACATCGGGTCAGCTTCATTGATTTAGAACGTGGCAACTGCCTTCGATATTCATGAAATGAATAACGACAACTGCTGATTCTGAAAATGCAACAAAGAACTTTACGTCACGTGACACGAATTCTAACGTTTTATACATCCGCAGGTCGGATCTACCTGGATGCACAAAAAGTCAGCTAGTAAAGTCATAGCGCAAAACTTTCTGAAATTTGCCTACATTTTAGCGGCCTTTGAATAATGCTTTCAAACGGTGTTTCACATATTCGTATGAAAAAACAATAAAAGCAGCGTTGAACCTCTTTCTACTGTTTGTCAGCGATTGATGCAATGGTTTTGTAACATTTCTCTTCCTTATCCATTTCAATTTCTTGTAATTTCTTTGAAGTAAGTTGACATTCCATATTTTCAAACTTTTATGGAGGCTTGAAACTATTAGTACAAGCGTAAAAGGAAACCATCTCTATCATGAACAAAACCTTTTTGTAATGATTTTTTTGCTGGGCCAAGCAGTTGTTGCTGTCGTGCAACCGGTACGTTTTATGTCTGGTTAAGACTTCAGTTTCGTAAAAATAAATGTTTTAGGTTTTTTCGATCACGCAAGCTTAGAACCAAACAATTAGTTCCAGTGATCTCTTTCTCATTAAAAGTTCGCAATATGCGTTCAAAGTAAAGTAAAATGCTACTTTGTGGAGTAAAATGTTACTACGACTACATAAAGTAAAATGTTACGTAGAAGTCATTTTTCGATTCACTATTTTAGGGTTTAAACGAAAGGAAGTAAACGTTGCCATATAAACTTATTCTTGACATCAAACGTGAAACTGTGCAAATTGATATGAACACATTTGTCAGAAAGATGTGGCAACATCTCGTCCACTCCGGACCTTGCCTCAGCAAGCGCCCTATGAAGACCGCTCTAAGATTGATGGGGCCGAACTACAATGGCCAATGGCTATATTTCAAACAAAGCCTATGCCAGTGCAATATCTACCCGCGTAAATCTCCCAGATTTCAATTGACGCGATGGCAAGAGCTCGCGTCACCACAAAAAACTGCGTATTTTAGTATTGCGCCTTAAAGTCACCACAAATAAAAAAATCCGGGATTGTAATAAATTGATTGGCGTGTGGTGGTATGTTTAAATCCGAGACGATTCGAGTCCGAGACTCTATTTTTGTGGCTTGCTTAGGGCAGGCTTATTGCAATTTATCAATTATGTTAACTTAAAGCTTTGTTTAATAGAGAATATGACTTCGATGATATAACGTTTGTCCCGACTAGATCAAACTGTGCTAAACTTGAGCGCTATTCGCACGTGCAAAAGTGCTTGCTCGTTATGACCTGAGTTGTTTCTTCTGAACATCACGCTATTCCCCGGTTATGTGTCTTCTGAGCATTTCAGGAACTTTTGCGCATCTGTTGTATTCCTGTTTGTTGATGATGCCAGATGTGCACGACGTTAAAGTTTTGCTTTTCTAATTTTTCCCTCCTATGTTGTGTTGTAAATTTCAGTAAGTTTGCTTACTCCAACGACAAAGGAATGGGGCATTAATGGGAAATGCACCCAGAATACTGAATTTATGTTATTTGCTTGTAATAAGTACGTATTCGTAGCAGATCAGCAGTTTAGTCTGCTGTTTAATGACTGACAAGTTTATTTTTTCACTTTGTTCAACCTACAGTCACCAAGCAGATGGTTTCAGCATGTGGAGACGAACCTAAATGTACAAATTAAATTGTTGCAATAATTAGCAGCGCCTCATTTACATGAGATGCATTTCAGTGAACGTCGCATGGAGACGGTGCGGAAAAAAACATGACTGAACGAGAGTTCCACAAAACGAGCGGCTGAACGATAGTTCCATTTGACTATGATTCAAACAAATTCACTCTATAGATGCATGGTTCACACTTGTATTGACGCGAAGGCAATAGGCTTGCATGTAACCGAAAAGCAAACAGGTCCCCACAAAACTTTGGTCATCAAATATCATGCCGCAAAGTCACCACAAATAAAAATATTATGGTGACGATTTATTCGGCTGATTATAATGCAATAGTTATTGTACATTCCTGAACAATTCAGTACGAAGCTGCATGTGGGGATTGCGTAGCTTTGCCTAAACCAAGCAATTATGACACAATTACTGCACTTGTATTTCTATTACATTTGATGTATGTTTAGTGTATTCTTGGATGATGTTGCTTGGCCTCTAACGTCTAACTCACGGCTGGGTAATTAATTTGTCTCGGGGACTACTTTGAGAAGGCCGTGTGTAGTGGAGAGCAATGCCTTTCTAATTAGAATAGAGGCACGTTTCGGTTCAAATTAGCCTCAACACAAGGTTTACTGAGATACATTGGAGGAAATTTAAGATTTGAAGATTATGCCTGAATGCTTCCGCGGCCCAGTGAAAACGTTGTGGCGGATCTATGTGGTCCACGGCCCCCTAATTGCCCACATTTGGTCTAACCTGATCAAAATTCTACTAAACCAGAGCGTTTTTCAAACACGTAGAACTGATTGTACGTCATAACCTGATTTATTTTGGCTGCATGGACAGGTTTATTTTAAGGTTTGACTTTGGTGACCGCTAAGACGTTTTAAGAGACCGCAACTATTTCATCTAAATACCGAGGTAGCCGTAAGTGAGGTTTTAGTGTATTTTTATGGTGGTAGTAAAGCGAGTTTCTGCTGGATTTTAGAAGACCGATGGAAAAATTTTAGAGACCGAAACGGTCTCTCAGAACACCTTAAAAATCACTGTGCAACGACATTCCGGTGTTTCCATTTAGGCATTTTCTGAGCGTTTCAGCCCACACATTTTTTGCAGTGTGGCTCGATTAATGCAAGAATTAAACGAAAATAACTATGTGTTGTATAACGCGTTATGATTCGTCATCTTCTCACTTTTGCGTTGTTATTTCTATGACTTTGCCTTCTTTTAGCAGCAACACGGTGAAGAAACAAAACATAATTGGCGATAAAACCCAGAAAACTGAAACTGTGATGTCCATTATTTGACGGAATAGGCACGTGTTAGTTGCCGGTCCTCTGTTCCAGTTGCACTGAGTGAGCGACTGATAAATATGAAAGTCAAAAAGTTGCCTTTTTTCTTTATACAACTCGCAGTCATTAAGCAGTTGGTTTGGCATATATGCGGCTGGTCTTATTTGGACGTTTTCTAGAGATGTGTTCTCCAACAGGGTGATTGGCAGTCGTTAGCAAAATCTTGGACCGGCAATTAAGCGCCACTAAAGTTTAAAACGATTCAAATACGCATTAAGATGTGTTGGATCCGAGAAACAACTTGTAAATTTCAATGTTCACCATTAAAAAATCTTATAAAACAACTGATCGTGTTTGCTATGTATTTTTTATATGAAAGGTGTGCTGGTAATAAGGAAGTGTGTTTTCCCTTCCGTCTGATTAAAAACAAGGTAGAGACAGATAGCATTCTGCTTTCCTTAGTTTCCAAGGAAGACGACTCTTCTTGAGCTAAATCAGAGCTTAATCGGCAAGTCGTTATTTAGCCTTCGTATTTGAATGTAAATACGTTCTTTTAAGGCCTGTATCGCAGCTCGCTCGTTAGCGTTGTGCACAGTTTTACAGCAATCGAAGTTCCATTTCTTTTCTAAGAACCAATGCTCTTTTTCAGATCAGCTCACCTCGATCAAAGAAACGACTCATCGCCTCCAGACAACTTTTCAGTTTCAGACATTGATTATTTGAAAAGTTACTTGAGGTTGAGCTGCTTTTAATACCTATTCATGTTTTTTGTTTCGTGCCTGCTAAGGTGAAAACATGTAGCATATGTTTGCTATGCCAGTTGGTAAAACTTCACAAGCATTTTCTAAACGCTATCTGAAGCAATCTCGATACTCTTTCATTTGTCAATTGTTTGATGTACACCGATGGGTACATTTCAAAAATATGCTGATATTATCCGATTTCCAATCGTGTGCTACGGTTTCGGTTGGATTATGTGCTGATTTCAGTGTAAAGCAACAGCTGGAGAAACGATTTCGGCTGTTGCTTGCATCCATCCCAACTTCTAGCCCGCAGTTGTGTTTTTGTGCTAGCGTGTCTGGATGATAGATCGGCGATTTATTGTCGCTTTGCATGAAGAGGCGTTCACGAGTCGTCTCTCGTGCGATAAAGGACGTCGCATATACACCCAATCGATTGTTCTATTGAATCACGGCTGGTACTTCCGTTCTCCCTCTTTCAAGAGCATTAACTGCAAAAACCTGAATGGCCGAATCGGATCTGTGGTTCTGTTTTTTTGACGGGAGGGATGGTACAGACTAGGAAATAATTTTCAGTGTGTGAGACAGAAGTTATTAACTTGATTACGAGGGCGCAACACCATGTCACTCAAGCTCGCACTCATCGATACTAAGAGCCAATCACAACAGATTTATGAAAGACATGTTATGATAAAGGCGTTAACAATTAAGTGCGATCGTCATTTGCAAAAATTCATCTGATATTCCTTGTGTGTGCTGGCAGTAACGTCGACAAGTATCGCGATGGCAGTGAAGATGACGTCAAGACTGCTATCTCAGAGCAACACATGCACGGCGACGTCACCAGCATTACGTCACCAGCGCGTGGCTACAGGTCAACTGAAGAGGTGGATGGTTCTGAGCCGTTAACAACATCAATGTTGGAAACAGATCCAGGAGAGAGAGCAGAGTTGCGCGTTGATGAACATGCTGATGAAGACGTTGCAAAGTTTAAGGTAAAATCTCCATTATTTCATTAATTTTCAAAACCAAAAACCTGTAGTGTGTCCGGTTCATTAAGTTACAGTAGCAACCAGCAATGACCTCCATCGAACATTTTTGTCAACACAGAATTCATGATCAGCAAGCAAGAAAATGTTGTGTTAGACGTTTTGTCATTCACTTTCCAGCCCACACGAGCGCTTTTCATCCCCCGGGCCTGGCAAAGCATGTGGTGTAAGGTCCGCTCAGGCTATCTGCGAATAATATCTACTTCTCTGCCTGAACGGATACCCATTATTACAAAAGGTTGAGCAATTGTTTTGCAAAAAATGTCTTCTTAAACATTTGGAGACAAACACAGCGTTGCTGGAAGTTATACCGGTTCATATGAAGATGAAAAACAAAGGTCTTCAGTGGAAATATCAATGAATTTTATGTTAATCATTTTCCTCCAAAAATTTCGGTTGTGGTAAATTGTTCAGATATTTTTGGTAAGATGGCAATTGACTCCTAAAGGCCTTCTCTCTTACTTTTTTTTACATTGAAATGCTGTGGCGATGCAGCATTACTCACTGTGACTGCATTGTAGCTTCTCTGCTATTGCTCTGTTTCGTTATACCTGACGTTGCGCCAATCACTGTTATCATTCCTTCAGTTGTTTGTTGAAAACACACGCAGTTGATTAGTTCTTGCCTCTACAGTACAATTTAGCAGCGAAAGCAAGGGATTTCTGCATCGCTGTTTGCGACAGTTATTTTAAAAACATGGTCAGCGCACAGAGGTGCTTGGAACCAATTAGATCAGAGGGATAACAGCCAGCACATGAGCTCATGGCGGCACTATACAGTGTTTTATGGCATCTTACCACATATGTATATGACTCTAACACTGTTTCTTTTGTAGAACAACCCAGTTTTGACTCATTGGATGCTTGTTAAGATAAATGGCTTAACAATGAACTAAACGCACAACTTAATGTTCGAAGCATGATCCTCCCTCTTGTGAAATAATTCTTGCCTCCCCGTTTTTTTTGTCAACTTACGATGTTCGTTGATTGTTTTTGTCATCCCGCTTTGCCCATTTATTTGATCCCCTTTCTTACCACCTAGAAACCTTTTCACCGATTTTTGCGCCTCCCTTCCCAGCGTGCACTATTACGAGCTCAAGACCGCGTTCCTGCTGACGCGTTCCACTGCTGTTTTGCGTTGAATCACCGCCGCATTGCTCGTAGCTGTGTTTTTGTCGCTGTGCAATTGGCATCAGATAGTTTTTCAGTTTTAATGTAAGCAATTGTTTGAGGACGGCGTATTTTCCAGGTTATTCCTGACGCAGCTGGTTATTTGATATATTCAATTCAGTCATGGGTTTACTTGCTTTCACTGGCCCTTCATTGTAAGCAATTGCTTGCAGATTTCAGGACTCAGGATGCGTGGAGTTACGTGAAATCGATTCCCTATTTGAAAAATGCTGCTTGTTTCGACTACGTCAACTTGGTTGTGCCCTGGCTGCTATTTCGCTTTGATTATACTTTAGTTATATTCATACAGTGCAGCCAGACTTGGTGACGTCATTACCTTTGACTGTAGTTATTTGCTTCTCGCAATGGACTGGTCGTCATTTATATCTCTGTCCTGCAGTCAAATACAAAGCTTGGTGGAGACTAATTGCTTGATCATGTTTAGCGTTTTTGGTTATTCTTCATCTTAATGCTGTTGTTGTTGTTACAACAGCGAACTCACGCCGCCCGCGTCATACAACGTCACTATCGGCGTCACCTTAGCTCAAAGACACGAAGGGAGAAAGATTTGAAAGCACTTCTTGCTCTAAAGAAGATGGAGAAGCAAGTGAGACTGTTGCATCGTTACAGTATTGCCAGAACTTATTCCCAAAAGTTACTTTCGGCCAACCATGCAATTCCTGTCGTAAGACATGCATAGGTCTGAACCCAAGCTGTTAAACGCGTCATTGCTCATGAAAGCCGCCCCCATGATTTGGTTACGCTTGCAAGCATTTATTTATTTAAACCTGGGGTCTCCAAACTTTTTAGTCCGAGGGCCACAAAAGCTATTACTCACCAGTTCGAGGGCCACAAAAGCTATTACTCACCAGTTCGAGGGCCGTACATCTTACACAATGTGATTGTTTCGGGAAATGTTACATTCTGCCAAATCAACAAATTCTTCGTAGTTATAGTATTTTATTGGCAAAATGTCTTCGTGGGACGGATTTTGCCCGCGGGTCGTAGTTTGGAGGCCCCTGACTCAGACGATGAGATCCACATTATTTCACCTTGATAAAAAATGTTACTTGTACCTTGTTCGACAGTCGCAATAGAACCAGGACGCTGGTTCAGTTTAGCGTTTTTGATGAGTATTCTCGCTGCGTGTAAGATATAAATCGAATGTAGTGTTGACATTCGCCCCACAAGATGGTATCTGTCGCTAAGCAGTCTGGCCCTGCCTGACGGCAGAATTTGCAGACCTTCTCCTTGCGCGGACGACTTCGGTCTGAAGATGAGGTGAGAAAACAACGAGCGGAGAAAGCGAAGGAAGCGAGAAAAAAGGCTATTGAGGTAGTCATTGGTCCATTCCTTGTATGAAACGGTGAATTTGCTATGCTTTCTATGTTTCTGCAGACCTTTAACGATACGTTGTTCCTTACAACTTATACCTGATCTGCGGTTTTGAGATAACGCGAGCTCTTACGCGCTCCCCAACATTAAAAGTTTAATCATTAAATTTATCGCTAAATACGTTCGTCTTTAAAGCTTATTTAGTGTCAGGAGGGGGGGGCTTGAAACAAAGGCAATTAGTTATGCGGGGCGTGGTAGAAAAAAGGTTAGGAACCACTGGGGTAGTGTGTGCTTGCTTTTCGTGCACTGCTGTTGTTGCCAAAGTTTCCACGCGTTGAGTGATCTCGCGATGGTGCAAACCTATTTTCCAATCGGACTTCTAAGCGAAACAAAGCACCGTCGATGTGATTCAGGAACTTCAGAAAAAACGCGACGCCGAACGCGAAGCAGTGAAGAAAGTTGCGGAAGAGGAAGTGGAGCGTGTCCGGCGGAAGATGGAAGAGCGCAGTCAAGCGAAGAAGAGAAAAAATCGCGAAAGAAACGACGCGAAGGCTGCGGGAGACGCTCCGGGCGGCGTCGGGTTGAATAAACCTTCCGAGGTTGGAAATGGTTGAAAGTGCAAGTTGCTTTTTCTCCAATAGCGCTTTCAAAATGAAACAATGTATTTGCGAAACGAATTGAGGCGTTCGATGACGAAAAGGCTCTTGTCGACTGCATCCAGCTGCAAGTTCCAAACCACTTTTGTTAAACAGAGGCGCGCCTCTTTCATTTTACAAATTTGTGGATTGTGCTTTCGTAGCTGTGAACGTATGATCCGCTTTTTTGTTTCTAATACAACAGATAACCTGTTCGGAGATAGCTGCATGGAAGAAAGCAATAAAACTTCCAACTTATCAGTATCTTGCGCGCTTGCAGTAACGGCTTTTAACTATGGTTTCTAGGTTAACACCCGGGAAGAAGTGGTATTCCCTGAAGTGTTCGTGGATGGCTCGGAAAGGTAAGTTTTTCTTTCTCGAAGTCTTCTCGTTCTTCATCCTGGCGTTTGTCCCGCTGGTGCGGGGCTCGTTCGGTTGGAGATGATCGCCATAGTTGTCTGTTGTTAGCATCGGTCGGTTGTAATCCAGTTTTCCTGAGGCCATTGTTTACTGTGTCCTGCCATCTTTGTTTTGGTCTTCCTTGTGGTCGCCGTCCATCCACGTGCATGGTTTCTTCCTCAAAGTCTACCTGACAAAATAAAAGATAATTGGAATTTATTGCTCACCGCTTGCCAAGGAGTAGAAAAGCAGGAGAGCGGATAACATTGCCATGATGAATAACTGATCCTGAGCGAATTGTGAGACTACGGACATGTTTCGAACGAGACATTCTAAACATCCATGATTTTTAGCGCACTGTTTCTTACTTTTGCCTTTGGTTGTTTGGTTTTTAATGCCACGAAATAGCAAATGGAATTTATTGGTTCAATGCATCCAGCATATCCTGGAAAACATTTTGAGTAAGAAAGAATGGCAAACTGGTGAGTTTACTCAAATCTATGAAACTCCTAAATAACTGTTTATCTTAGGTCCTTTGGGTGATATAGTGTGTAAAAAAACGATGTTGCGTTTGTGTTGATCAGTCTTGTACATTTTCTCGGTTGCTTACCTTCTCGGCAAACACTTGAAGTCTGATCAAATTATTTTGCTTATCTTGTGATAGCGAACGAAAAAGTTAATAATAAAGGTATTCCGAACACAGGTCATTGCCCTTCGCGTTCAAGGCTAGCTTGCCTCAGCGTAAAGACTATGGCGATACGCTTTCAATAGTTTAACTTTAGCTCAGTATTCGTTTCCAGCTGTAGGGAATACGAGTTCGAGTTGTGCTGCAAAAGTTACGCTGCTCAGTCTTGATCAGGGGTGTCGCTAAAAACGCAAAGCCTTGTGGCTGTTGGTCGCTTCGATTTTTCATCTGTCAAACTGAGACACAGGGACTTCGCGTGCAGATTAACTTCTGGGGCCGCCTCTGATGAAACACCTGTCCAGGGTGAGGTCCCCAAGCAGCGCTCAACACTGGACGATGTGCTGGAGACGATCAAGCTCCTGGAAGAAGAGCCGCAGCAGCTGAAAGAAAGCAAGCCATCGAGATCGGTCAGTGCTTGCTGCTATGATGAAATTGCCAATGACGAGGAAGCTTTGATCCCGTACGCGGGGAATCGAATCAAACGAACAAATTTCGTTCTACACCTGTTTGTACGAATGGCGATTCCAGACCTATTCGCGAACCTTCTGCGCTGAGCGCAATGGTTGTGGGTTGTAAATACATAGTAGCGCAGGGTCGATCTTAGTTGTTGATCCACTTTTTTGTTGAACGATGGTGCTGAACACGCAAATTTAAGACATGCCACAGCGGCATGACGCAGACAACCTGCAAATCATATCTTAAAAATTTTAACGAAAAAGGTTTTTCGGACGTATCCGCTGGTCAGAATGCGGAAAATGGCCATGTCATGTATGCTGGAACTTGGCTTTGCTGGCTCGATGCTGCATCCCTATATATTTTTTAAACTTATGATTATGTTGTATGGCTTCTTGCGCCACAGAATTGTCTGGTTCTGAATCATTCGTCATTCAGTTAAACTGATTTGAACTCGCTTACTTCTGATGAAGCTCACGCAACATGAAGTACAACCTTTTCGTAGTTTTGTGAAAAATCCGTTGATTTCCCGAATGTTGCTGAGAAGTTTAACAATTTATCGCTAGGAGCAACCCGCCTCGGCTTTGGGTCTTTAGAGGGTTTGCGGTGTCTTGGTACGAACTCACGTCAATTTCGCTGGTACCTGTCTCGCAACAAATATTTATCAGAGCGAAAGTTGGCAAGTCTCCACCGCCATCTGATCGCGAATGCTGTCATTCCAAACTGCCGTTCAAAAAATTCGAGTTGTGGATTCAGAAAGTTTCAGCGGTGAAACCTTATCACGTTCAATTGAACGAACTACAGCACCATGACCCACGAAACATTTTTGTTCAACATGCTTTGAAAACGTTGCCCTTGAATAGAAGTTCATCTGATAAGTACGATGTGAAACATGCTTCCACAATTTCCTTCAAAAGGCGCCTGTTTGACTTTGCCTGAGCAGTGTTTCCAGCAGCAAAAACCCTACTTACCTGGTTTCGTCCCATCCCAGGCGTTGGAAGAAAAGTTGTCATGGATAGACGAGCTTCAGTCTGAGCACAATTCTGTTGTGTCCAAGTCTTCAGCTGCTGCAGCTCCAATGAAAGGTTAGTGTTGTTTGTTTTCTGCTCACTGAAGTGATGTGACGATTAAAGCGTAGAAAACTAAGCACAGTTGCCGATAATGGCCAGTTTGTGCCACGTTATACTGTCTCAGTTGCAAATTGTTAGCCACATCCAACTGTTGTTTCTGTTGTTACAAAACCTTGCGTTCATTATCCTTATCGTGCATTTTTGACAAAAGACGAAGATTTTTGTTGAAGTTGAAACGCCAACCTTGTCATAGCCGGCACTCTCTCTTTATCATTCTTTATTTATCGCGCTCTCTCTTTACCGTTTATCAGCTAACAAACGTTTTCGGACAGACCCCAACAACCTTCTGACCGAAGCCAAGCTTCACAGCATCATGAATTACTTGGATGAGGTGGAAAAGAAGTCTCCCCCGCCCTCCCAACTCGATACAGTCGACGCCACCCAGCAACTCATACAAGCAGAGAATGCGGCCACAGAGGTGAGTCGTTGAGAAGGTTTTGCTGGCATTAAATTTGAAACAAGGCTGAAGTCAACATTTTAAATAAGACACGTTTCCATCTTTGCATTTCGGAAAATTGAAGTTTGTATCGTATGAGTCGAAGAGAATCACTTTTCCTTCTAAGAAACTATACTCATTTGCTTTGAAGCACCTTTCTCTCCCGCATCTCGTTAAGATGCGCATCGCTAGCTGGGAAAAATATCCTTCTACTTACGCGTCACAGCCAGATGGCATCGGGCACTTAAATGATACGTCTCGGAATATAACAAAAGGTTCTCTTGTGCGAAAAGCGCAGTTTGCTCATAAATCTACGTTATATCCGCCTCCAGTTGTGAAATTCTTGCTGCCGTAAATGTTTAGCGCCTCCTTGTATTCCAAACAATGCGAAGTAAGTAGCTCTGCTTTGTTGCCAGGTAACGAGCCAAATGCTCAAGATGAAGCTGGATCTTGAAGAAAAGACGAAAAGCGTTGCACTTTTGCAAAAAGCACTGGTTCGTATAGATTTTAAGTTATGTGACGATATTTTCTTGTTTATGCGTTTCTTGCTTTGCATTTATTCTTTTCATATGACTCCACTGTTTCGTTTGACTCATATCATGCGACAAACACTTAATCGTATTGTGGTTTCAGTCAATTCTCTTCTGCTGAAAGGCTGATAAGAAGCATGTAACATTTTTGAATGAAACATCCAAATGCAGTCATTTTCAACAATCTGTAGCAGCTGTTTGCGACTGGTCGAATGTTCCTACAGTCTACCTTTGACAACGCAGTTGAGAACTGTTCGTAAAATTTTCTTCCAGAAAAAATTCGACACTTCCATTCCAATGATGATGTTAATAGTTTAGGAGCAAAACGTCTGCACCGTGCCGATCGCTTCGACCCCTGTTTGTTTCTATTGATATACCGACGTTGGACGTCAGGCTCAAGGTCTGATGTTTGTCCATCGTCGCGTCTTCTCGAGTCACGCGCAGCTTTTCAAGAACGACCAGAAAGAGGTCGAAGCGTTAAGTGACGACTACACGCAACAGAAACTAGTGATATTGATAAATGACTCTCTTGCGAGAATAATTAAAATTGCAAACAATCTTCTTGTACGCAAATCACGTGATTACGTGTTGTGCACACATGAAAACTAAGTAAAGACTTGCCTGTGGGGTTATAAAAAACTGGCTCCTAAAGTTGCATGAAATTTATAGCCCGCTAAGGCAACGCAACCCGTAATTTCAATCAGTAGAAGGTAAAGGGGGAATTTAAATATATTACGTGTAGTTTAACTGTACAGAAGAACTGCCATTAAAAGTTATTTGAAAAACTTTACTTCTGCTGTAATTTTAATATACCAGTCTTTAGCAAAGATAGCATCTAAAAGACAGTAACTCTAAGTGTTTGAATCAAATTTGTAGGTGGTTGTGGTTTGAAAATTGCATTGAAGTTTGTGCCGTGCTTAGTTTTGTTCTGCGTATGCTGTATTGTAAACACATAACGAATGATCACAAGTGTCAGAATTGCTTTACTGTCATCTGCGTGCCAATGATTGTGCCTCCAAGTGGTAAATGTTAACGTCGTCATGATTACGAGATGACCAACAGACAATTTCAAACATGTTGATACAATTTTCCCCACTCAAGCAGTTTTGTGTCGGGTTTGCTATGGGCATGGGTTCATGCAAATCATTATGGGTTGGTTTTAGCGCGTAAGGAACCTTTCAGCTATTCTATAATTTAAAGCCAACAGACTTGCTAGATTTAGCAAGACCGTGGTTTTTTGACTGTTTGCTGAATTTTTTAATTTCTTCTAATACTGACATTTTTGCTCTGAATTGCTGTCAAGATTTCGCTCATGCGCAACGAGATTTTGTTTGGACCCAGCATCGTATTTTACCTGTTTTATGAAACGCTTGCTTTTGCTTTAGGTTCAGCAAAGAGAACTGTCTGTGAAGCAAGCTCAGGAACAAGAGAAAGAACTGCAGCACCGAACACAGCTGCAGAAGAAGCAATACGAGTCGACCATCCAACGTCATCTCAGCTTCATTGACCAGGTAATGCACTGAATCATAATACCTTGCCACATTTGATGTTACATGTCGCTCTATAGTTGTGTTACTACACCATACGTTTTTTTTTCAAAAGTTTAATGTAGCAAGTCCTTGTGAACATTGAACCGCACTTCTTCAAAATAGCTATTATCAAACCTGCCATGCTCTCCTTATTTGCATAGCGCGGACGGTGCGTGCATCAAACGTTTGAAATAATTCGTGTCGAAGTGTTTTTTCGAACACTGAGGCCTGTTCTGTCATAAAAACTTTAGTCTACTGGGAGAAATGAGTGTTTTCCAGGCCAGTTTTCTTACACCAAGTTGAATAACTTTGTCGCAACTAGGAAAAAGGATTTTTACCATCAAAACTGAGATTAAACTAAGAGTTTAAACTAAGCACCCAAGCACCTCGTAAGCTGCGGTGCAGTGTAAGTTTTGTAACCGGTTAATCCACGGCATCCGTCAGTTTTCCAGGAGAATACCGGGGTTTTCCGGAAGGCCGCCCAGGGCCGTTAATAGGAAAATAGACACATTGGGAAAATAAGACGTAGACCAAATAACCGCCCGGGCTGTTATACGGCAGTTG